>Ga0209539_1000041_pt1 | contig 75108 bp, 69 predicted proteins | sample BarGraNGADG00312_2_FD_184499 | JGI IMG/M metagenome (GOLD analysis project Ga0209539, IMG submission 184499) | Arctic peat soil microbial communities from Barrow, Alaska - Barrow Graham LP Ref core NGADG0011-312 (SPAdes) (version 2) | ecosystem: Environmental > Terrestrial > Soil > Wetlands >...
GGACGCGATCGGCCAGTACATCGACAAGCACAACGAAAATCCCCGGCCCTTCGTATGGACGAAGGGCGCGGATGTCATACTCGACAAGGTTAACGCGTGTAAAGAAGCGTTAGGGACGGTCCACTAGCTTCTGGCCCGTGAGTGACGCGTGTCCGAAGGACTACGTGGCACTCACATATTCCTCCGGGGCGGAACCGCGGAGGATATCTGGCCAATAGAGCCACTCTGTCTCTGTCTGTCTTTGTTCCTACTTCGTTCATCAGTGCGAGCTCGGACCCGGTCTATTCTCATGGGACTCGGGGTAATACATCACACCCTGGGTGTTTACCCGGTCCAGTCTCGATTGCCGGTCTTTTGAATGAGCTATCTTGCAAACAGGGGTCAAACCTAAATCTTTGCATTCCAGCCCAAATTCATGAAAATGCAAGTTTTTAGGTTTGACCCCTGTTTGCATTTGATGCGATATGACGTTCGCCGAAGGCGAATGCGAGAGACCGGGGGTTAACAGGGACTCGTGAGAGCTCAGCCTGCCCCGCGGACTGAGAGTCCGCGGCTTTAATACCCTAAGAGACCTGGCCCCTTACTCGACCTTATCTTTGGCCGCCGTCTGCTCCTCCTCGAGCATCTTTCGCAGCTCGCGCTTCAGCACTTTGAGGGTCATGGTCATCGGCATCTCTTCGATGATCCTTATCTCCGTCGGCGACTTGTACTTGGCGATCCGCTCGCTGCACCAGTCGAGCAGTTCCTGCTCCGTGGCCGTCTGCCCGGGAATCAGCTGGACGAAAGCGACCGGCACCTCTCCCTTGTTCGGGTGGGGCTTGCCGACCAGCGCGACCTCCTGGACCTTGGGGTTCTCCAGAATCTCCTCCTCGACCTCGCACGAGAAGACCGAGTATCCGCCGACTTTCACGACGTCCTTCTCGCGGTCGACGAAGTGGAGATATCCCAGCCTGTCCCTGAAACCCATGTCACCGGTGTGGAACCAGCCGTACTCGAAGGCCTGCTTCGTCCGCTCCTCGTCGCCCCAGTAGCCTTTCATGACGTTCGGTCCGCGGACGACGAACTCCCCGACCGCGCCGCGGCCGAGCTTCTTCCCCTCCCCGTCCATCACTTTCACCTTGACCCTCGGTACGGGGAAGCCGACTGTGCCGGCCCTCCTGGCGAAAAACGGGGTGACGGATATGATAGGGGCCGTCTCGACGAGACCGTAACCTTCGATGAACCTGCCGCCCAGTTTCTCCATCCTCTTGATGTTCTCCACCGACATGGCGTCCGCCCCCGAGATCCAGTAGCGGATGCTCGAGAGGTCGAAATCCTCCGGCTTTGACAGCAGCATGAAGTTGAACATCGCCGGGACACCGGTGACGATCGTGGCCTTGTACTTCTCGATGGCCTCCATGAGCTTGACCGGGTCGAAGAACCTGAGCAGCGACCCGGAACAACCGGAGTAGAATCCGCCGATGATGCTGGTGTTGAAACCGAAGATGTGGGCCAGCGGAAGGGCCGTCACGCCGAAATCCTTGCGGCTGATACGAAGCATCCTCACAGAAAGGGTGGTCGTCGACATCAGGTTGCGGCTTGTGAGCATCGCGCCTTTCGGAAAACCTGTCGTGCCCGACGTGTAGAAGATCGCAACCGTCTCGTCGGGGTCCAGGTCGACCGGCTCGACGATCCTGTCCTGGTGGCCCTCGGTGGCGGCGTCGATGGAAATGAAGCCCTCGGGCACCTCGTTGTGTGGCCCGACCATGATCCAGTGCTCTATTCCGGGAACGTTCGCCTTGTCCCGAATGTTCAGGTTGAAAAGGTCAGGCTCCGTGATGCAGACCTTCGCGCCACAGTCGGAGACGGCCCTCGTCAGCTCCTCGGCCTTCAGCATGTAGTTGAAGGGGACCGTGATGGCACCCAGGCGGGCGGCCGCGGTGAAGAGGACGCCCATCTCCGGAAGGTTGGTCAGCACGACGGCGATCCTGTCCCCGCGCCTGACCCCGAGCGCGCGCAGCGCCGAGGCGATCACCATCGTCGACTTGTAGGCCTTGTTGAAGCTGACGAACTCGTCGTCCTCGGCGAAGCCGAGGTACTCGTAGGCGACCGGGTTCTCGCGGTACACGAAGGGCTTGTCGCCGAACTTTCGCGCGGCGCGATCGACCAGATTGGCGGCGGTCAACTTCCCGGACATGTGACCTCCTCTGCGAAGGCGCCCGCGAGGGCGTCAAGGTACGCTTCGCCCGGAGTATATCAGAGCAACCGCCGGGCGGTGATCGTCTTTCCTACGATACGAGCGAGCTCAGGCTGAGTGCGAAAGCCATGTCGCCCTCTATCTTCAACTTGCCCTCCATGAAGGCCGACATCCCGATGAGCTCTCCCCTGCTCATCTTGCCCCAGTCGTCCAGCGAGCACTTGAAGGTCGACTCCGGGTTCTCTACCCCGTTGAACACTACCTCCATGCACACGTTGTCGCTGCCCGGCCTGGCCAGGTCGAGGACAAGCTTGCCCTTCATGTCGCTCAGCTTGTCATACCTTCCCCGGTTGGCCATCTGCTTCATGTCGGTGAACATGTCGGCCGCCCCGCTCAGCCCGCCGGTCACCGCCTCGCGCCAGTCGTCCTCCGTGAGCAGCACCCTTACGAGTGGATCGCTCGCCGGCCCGGGCACTATCTCCATGTCCTTTGCGTCCTTGATCACTACGCTGTAGGTCTGGATATCTCCGCCCGCGCCTTTCACGTCGAACTGGATCGTGGCGACGGTCCCGCTCATCCCCATCACCGGGCTGCTCGCGACCTGCTCCTGGAACAGTTGCGGCACCTGCTTCTCGAAGTACTCGCTGACGCTGATCTCATCCGGCATAGCTATCTCCTCCCCGGCGGCGGCGCCTCGTGGCTACCGCTTACTAGACTGACGTGTCAGTATAATAGACGCGGCCGGACGCCGTGTCAACAGTGCATGGCGCTTAGCTATTGGACGCAAGTGTCATTATAATGATCGTTACGATCACGAACGGAGGCCAATGATGGCGAAGAGGAGGCGTCTTCCTCCCGAGGAGCGCAAGAGCGAGATACTCGAGGCAGCCGCCGAGCTTTTCGCGGTCAGGGGCTACCACGCCACTTCCGTGAGCGACATCATCGACACAGCGGGGATCGCCCGCGGGACTTTCTACCTCTACTTCCAGTCGAAAAAGGACGTCTTCCTCGAGCTGATCGAGTCGTATTTCTCGGGATTCGCCGAGGTGCTGGAGTCGAACCACGGGCGGCTGGACGCGGCCTTCGCCGAGGGCACGAACCCCGTGCGGGCATGGCGGGAGAACGTGCTGGCCATCCTCTCTTTCCACGCGAACAACCCGGAGCTGACCAGGATCGTCTACCGCGAGGCGATGGGGCGTGACGAGGATTTCTCCGATCGGGTCGATGAGCTCTCATGGCTCGCGCGGGGCAAGCTCGTCCAGGAGTTCAAGGCGATGTCGAGCCACGGCCTGATCCGCGACAGCGACCTCGACGTCGTCGCCTCCATCGCGATGGGGGCCACGGTGAACATCATCATGGAGCACCTCCTGCGCAGGGGTACGAGCGACCTGGAGAGCGTTGCTGACGCCCTGATGGACAACCAGGTGAGGGCGCTCGCGGCGCCGGGGATCGACGTGGACCTCGTGCTCGAGTCGATCAAGCGGCCCGCGCGCAAGAGGCCCGCACCGCGGAGCAAGACCGCGAAACCGGCCTCAAAGCGGTCGAAGCCTACCCGGCGGCCTCCCGCCTCTTCGGGAGGAAACCGCTCAGGAAGGAAAGCGCCCTGACCGTATAGCACCACGGTCCCCGCCTTGGCAGGTATCCTTCGCTCTTGAACCATTCCACGGCCCTTCCGACCGACTCCTTTACGGGCGACGGCTCGAGGCCGAGTTCCCTCCAGGCTTTCGAGGGATCGTAGAAGAGGTACTGGCTCGAGTACTTCACCTCTCTGGCCGTGGTCAGCGGCTGATTGCCGGTCGCACGCGCATACCTCTCCAGTGTATGGCCGTACAGTATGACCAGGGGCATCGGCATCTTGATGAAGCGCGTCCTTATCCCGGCAGCCTCCGCGGCCATCTCGAACAGCTCCTGCATGGTGACGTTGGCGTTCCCGAGTATGTACTTCTCCCCGACTTTGCCGTGCTTCGCCGCGAGCACGTGTCCCCGCGCCACGTCCTTGACGTCAACGACGTTCACACCGCCCTCGAACGCCATGAACTGCATACCGCCGGCGGCGTCCAGTATGAACTTCCCTGTCGGCGTCGGCGCCACGTCGCCCTCACCATACGGGAAGCACGGGTTGACGATCACTATCGGCATTCCTTCCCTCGCGAATGTCAGGGCCTCCTGCTGGGAGAGGTACTTGGTCATGACGTAGTCGTTCGCCATGTGGAACTGGTTGAACGGGGTCTCCTCGTCAGTGAGTTCCTTTCCCGGCTTCAAGCCCAGCGCGGCGATCGAACTCGTGTAGACGACCTTCTCGACGTCGGACTTGCTCGCCGCCCACAGCACGTTCCTCGAGCCCTGCAGGTTCACCTCGTAGAACTTCGCGCGGTCCCGGACGAATATCGAATAGAGGGCCGCCAGGTGGAAGAGCGTATCGCAGCCGGCAAGTGCCCGGTCCAGGCTTGCCGGGTCGAGTATGTCACCTTCGACCATCTCGATAGACAGGCCCCTCAGGTTCCTGGTGTCCTCGCCGGGGAGCACCATCGCCTTGACCTCGACGCCTTCGTCCATCAGCTCGCGGACGACGTTCGAGCCTATGAACCCGGCGGCACCGGTAACGAGAGCTTTCCGCATCACTACCCCTTCCAAGAACTGACTTACTGAACTGATTTGTCAGTATAACGACTCGATATTCCGTGTACAACGCTGAATCCGACCCAGAAAAGCGCTCCGGGGGAAATAAATAAGAATTCTGAGCACGGCTTGCCCCATGAACCGATTGAACTCCAGTAAACGTACTATGATTAGTTTAGTGGCAGCACAGGCGCACGCCCCGGCGCCATCGATCGGAGGGAGGAACCTGAATGGATACATACAGGTACGCCCGAACGAAGATGGCACAAGCGATGGGGCGACCGGCACATTTCGTTCTGCGCCACACCCCGGACCAGGTCCTTATGACGACCGCGGATTACTGCCTGCGGGAGATCGACTACCCGGAAGGGCGCGATTTCCTGAAGACCATAATGCTCCTGTCTAAGAGGCAGCTGCACACGAAGTCTCCGGCTGTCCAGAGCGCGATCATCAACTTCCTCGCGAACATCCTCGGAAAGGGCGAGATAAAGCGGAAGCGGTTCGAGAGATCCGCCGGCTTCAGCCCGCCGGTCCTCATGGTCGTGAGCCCCACGATGCGATGCAACCTGCGGTGCTTTGGCTGCTACGCCGGCAAGTACGAGCGCAAGGATGACCTGGGCCTGGACACGCTCGAGAGGCTCATCGTCGAAGCGGAGGACATGGGGATCTACTTCATGACCATCTCCGGCGGCGAGCCGTTCGTCCTGGGCGACGATCTCCTCGATATCATCGGAAGTCACCCGGGTATGATGTTTCAGATCTACACCAACGGGACTCTCATCGACGATAAGACCGCCGCCCGGTTGGCTCGGCTCGGGAACGCGTACCCCTGCATCAGCGTCGAGGGCTTCGAGAAGGAGACAGACGCCAGGCGCGGACCGGGCGTCTACAAGAACATAATGGCCGCGATGGATTCGCTGCGCAGGCACGGCATGCTCTTCGGGTTCAGCGCGACCGCCACCCGTGAGAACAACGAGCTGATCATCAGCGAGAAGTTCGTTGACTTTTACCGGCGCAAGGGTTGCACCATCGGCTGGTACTTCCACTACGTTCCGGTCGGAAAAGAGCCCGGCGTCGAGCTGATGCCGACCGCCGAGCAGAGGATCTTCCGGCGGGAGGAGATCATCAAGCGTCGCTCGAACCGCGACATACTCCTCGCTGACTTCTGGAACGACGGGCCGATGGTCGGAGGGTGCATCGCCGGCGGGAAGCGGTACCTTCACATCAACTCGCAGGGAGAGGTCGAGCCCTGCGTGTTCGCGCACTTCGCCGTGGACAACATCAGGAACAAGTCACTGCGCGAGGTGCTCGAGTCCCCATTTTTCGAGGAGATAAGAAAGCGGCAGCCTTACGACAGCAACCTGCTTCGGCCTTGCATGATCATCGACGTCCCGGAGGTGCTGAGGGAGGTCGTGACAATATGCGGCGCCCACCCGACCCACCTCGGGGCGGATGCGGTGATAACGGATTTCGCCGAAGACCTTGACAAGTATGCAAGCTCCTACCGGTCGCTCGCAGACACCAAGTGGAGCGAGTACGACGGCAAGGACGACGTTCCGGAGTAACGTGTCGGGGCACGCCTTCAACAACTTTGTCGCATTTTGCGAATCTGGTGCCTGACACCTTTTTCGCATTTTGCGAAAATCGGTATCGGTCAATAAGGCTGACTCTCCTAGCATCGCTTGATTCCCGTTGCGCAAATAAGTATTGTTTATTGCCAGTATCACTAACTCTTATTGTCTGGGAAAGGAAACGGTATGGATGAATATCACCAGATGTGGGCCGACCTCGGCATGAACCTCGAGGCGCACGACGGCCTTCTCGCCGTGCTACCTCCCCTTTTCGAGCAGGTATACCTGTCGCAGGAAGGGCGTCCGGCCCGGATGTCCTACTTCGACATGGTCTTCTCCGAGATACACGGGATGCGCATCAAGGAGCTCGTGAACCACAAGAAGGCCGGGGGCACCGTCGTCGGCTGCTACTGCACCTACGTCCCGGAAGAGCTGATCCTTGCCTCAGGCGGCATAGCGGTCGGCCTGTGCGGTGGCGCCGACGTCGCCCCCGAGGAAGCGGCGAAGTACCTGCCGGCCAACACTTGCGCGCTCATCAAATCCGCACTCGGGTTCAAGCTGGCAGGTGTATGCCCTTACTACGAGTCCTGCGACCTGCTGGTCGGCGAGACCACCTGCGACGGGAAAAAGAAGTTCTACGAGATACTCTCCGACTTCGCGGACGTCTACGTGATGGAGCTCCCGCAGAAGAAGAACGAGCGGGACAGGAAGCTCTGGCGCGAAGAGGTCGGCGACCTGCAGGCGAGACTGGAAGAGCTTAGTGGAAAGCCCATCGAGGCCGGCGAGCTCAAAAAGGCGATCAAGGTCGTCAACGACAAGCGCCGCGCGCTGCTGAGGCTGGCCGGACTCAGAAAGACGAACCCTTCGGTGATCTCCGGCCGCGACGCGCTCCTGATCAACCAGATAGCCTTCAACGACGATCCCCGACGGCTCGCGGTAAAGGTCAACGAACTCTGCGCCGAGCTGGAAAAGCGGGCCGCGAAAGGCGATTCGATCGGCGGCGCGACCAGCCCCCGGATACTTCTCGCCGGATGCCCGATGGCCATTCCCAACTGGAAGGTGGCGAACGTCATCGAGACCTCCGGGGCCGTCGTGGCGATGGACGAGATCTGCACCGGACTTCGCTACTTCAACCACCTGGTCGACGAAGGCTCAGGCTCGGTCGACGAGATGCTGGACTCCATCGCGGAGAGCTATCTCGACATCGACTGCGCGGTGTTCACTCCGAACGACGAGAGGGTCGAAAACATACTGAGCCTCGTGGACGACTACGCGATCGACGGCGTCGTCTACGCCGCGCTGCAGTCATGCGACCCGTACACGGTCGAGGCATACAAGGTAGGAAAGGCGCTGGAGGCGAAGGGCGTGCCGATGCTCTACGTCGAGACGGACTACTCAGACGACTCCGGGCAGATAGCCACCAGGGTCCAGGCCTTCCTCGAGATGATCCGCTGAAAGACTTGCTACTGTGAGGGGCGGGCTTTGCGCCCGCCCCTTTTTTTCTGTGATAACCTCCACACATCTGCGAGATCGAGGTGGAGGTGTGTTATGCCGGCCACGCATGACAGGGTGATAGCGGCGCTCGAGCTGCGGGAGCCCGACCGGGTCCCGACGATGGACATGATGGTCGAGTACAGCAACGTGAACGAGATCCTCGGCCAACCGAACCCGCCGGTCGCGTGGTTCTTCACGAATGACACCTCGCGCAAGGCAATGGACCTTGCGTTGAGACACATCCCCGGAAACGGGGCCTTCCTGAGCGACCTCGCGATGGACTTCTTCGCATACGACCGAACCAGGGCAGCAGTGAAGCTCGGCTACGACTCCGCGTGGGTCCAGCACGCGCCGGTCGGCCGCTTCGACGACTCCCGGAACCTGCACGACATCTTCGGCCGAGGGTTCCAGGTGACCTTTGACGGAAGGGGAAGCATCGGAACGCCGATGTACGTCGGGGGCTCAATCACCGGGCCGGATGACTGGAAGACGCTGGACAAGAGAGACATGTTCCTTCTTCCCGACAAGAACAGGAGGGCCTACAGCCGCATCGTCAGGAAGTTCAGGGACGACATCTTCATCTTCGGCTCGTTCTGCGGCGGCCTCTTCGAGATCACCTGGCAGTGCATGGGCTTCGAGCCGTTCATCGTCGCGACCCGCAGGCAGAAGCCTCTCCTCAAAAAGATGATCAAGTTCTATACCGACCTCCACTGCGTGGTGCTCGAAGCGATGGCCGAGGCTGGCCTGCCGGGCGCGATCTACTCGGACGACCTGGCGTACCGTTCCGGGCCCATGCTCAACACGAAACTCCTCGAGGAGCTGTACGGCGAAGGGTACCGCAGGTTGACAGAGACGGCGCACAGGCTTGGCATGAAGATCGTCATCCACTCGTGCGGCAACGTGTACGACCTGCTGGGATGGTTCGCGGACAGCGGCTTCGACGGGGTACATGCGCTCGAGCCGACCGCGGGGGTCGAGCTTGCGAAAGCAAAAGAGATGATCGGCGACCGCCTCTGCCTCCTCGGCAACGTGGACGTGACCCACATCCTGGTGGACGCGAGCAAGATGGAGGTGCTGGAGGCGGTGCGCTCCTCTATAGAGGCTGCCGGCAAGGGAGGCGGGTACATAGTGGCGCCGACCAACAGCCACCCGGGGATGTCCGTGCAGAGGCTGCGATGGATGATCGAAGCGGTCTACAAGTACGGCCGCTACCCGCTCTTCACCTGAGGAAGCTCCGCTTCCACTTCGGCCAGCGTGCTGATGTCGGGCTTCGAGACGACTTTCACTTCGTTGGCGTCCAGTACCTGGCAGGCGGCACTCTCTATATCCGCCTCGGCGGTGAACAGCACGTCCAGTCCACGCCTCGCGAGGAATACGGCCTGCCTCACTCCCCTCGCGTGGGCGTCGGCCGGCACCGGGCTTTCGATCGTCCGGCGCGACACGATACCGCCGTCCTGGCCGACCTCGATCATCTCGAAGGATGACGCGTCCGCCAGTTTGCCCGCGAGACCACCGCCCTCGATGAGCGGCACCGCGTACAGGAGGTTCGCGCCCGGCTCCACGGTGAAGTCAAAGACGACATCGTCCACGTTCTCTATCTCTTTCTTGATGGCCTGCTTGAGCTTATCCGCGAGCTCCTCCGAATCGCGCAGGTCGTACTCTTCGGGGACGACGGCCAGCTCGAGGAACCTGTAGCTCCCCGAGTTCCTGCCCTGCACGTCGACGACGCTCCTGACCTGGGGATCGGCCTCGGCGATCTGCCTGGCCTTGTCGAGCACGTCCTTCTCGATCGATGCGTCGAGCAGCACCTTCACGGCGTCCCTGATCACCCCTATACCGGACCAGAACAGGATCGCCACCACAACCAGGGCCGTGTAAGAGTCCATGTTCTTGATGCCGGCCGCGTTGAGGCCGACGCCGAGGATTATCGCAGCCGAAGCGATCGCGTCGGTCCATGAGTGCTTGGAGTCGGCCTTCAGGGAGGGCGAGTTCTCCTTCTTTCCGATCCTGCCCTTGTACCAGGCGATGAACGCCGTCAGTCCGGAGACCGCGGCCATCACCACCATCACCAGCCACGCACCGGTGACCTTGTCTTCGCCGGAGAGTATCCTCGATATAGACTCCCTCGCGAGCTCGTAAGAGCTTAAGAGGATCAGGAAGCCTATGCCCACAGCGATTATGTTCTCCAGCTTATAGAGCCCCGCGGGGAAAGTCTTTGTCTTCCTGCTCGAGAGCTTCAGGCCGATCAGTACGCCTATCGAAGCCACGATATCCATGAGGGTGTCTGTGCCCTCCGCGAGTATGGCCACACTGTGGGATATTCCCGCAACGGTCAACATGCCTGCGGCCATGAAGATAGAGACCCCGATTGAGACGACTTCGGCTTTCTCTGTATTCTTCATGCCGCCCCCTCCTTCCGCTCATCCGGCTCGGGCAACGCCTTGTAAAGCTCCCCAGCTCTTTTCAGCAGAAGGTTCTCCGCATCGGCAAGGGTCTCAGCCGAACCGGCATATATCTCTATGCCATAGGCCTCCAGCGTCCCGGTCACATCATCGTCCGCCAGCGGAGCGCCGAGATAGAGGAGCTCAGCGCCTCGCCTCGCGAGAAAGACGGCGACCCTCACTCCCCTTCCGGCCGCCGTGCCCGGCACCGGGTTCTCGACCACCTCACGCGACGCGACCTTGTCGCCTTCGACGTCCAGCGTCACGAGCTCGAAGGCCTTCGCGTCCGCGAACCCCTCGTCGACGGTCGAGGAATCATCCAGCAGGGGCACTGCCGAAAGGAGCCTGCCCTTCTGCTCGACCTCGAACTCCACCTGTACGCGGTCCACATTTGGAATCGAGCCGCCTATGATCCGCTCGAGGTCGCGGCCAACGCGGTCCGCCTCCCGCAGGTCCCTGGTCACGACGAGGACGTTCACGTGTATGAAGCTGTAGCCGCCGGCGCTCCTTCCCTTTACGTCGAGCACATCGCTCACCTGTGGCTCAGAGAGCGCGACTTTTTTGACCTGGTCGAGGACTTTTCTGTCCACCGACGCGTCCAGTAGTACTTTCATCCCGCTCAGGACCACCCTTATCCCGAGGTAGATCATGTACCCGGCCGCGATAGCTCCGGCGATCGGCCCCATTATCTCCAGGCCGGCGATGGAGAGCGCGATCCCGAGCAGGATCGCAACGAGTGCGATGAAGTCCCCCAGAGAGTTGTAAGCGTCAGCCGTCAGCCCGGGAGAGTTCTCCTCTATCCCCACCTTTCGCTTGTACCAGGCGAAGAAACCGGCGACCAGCGCTGGGATCACGAGTGCGGATATCATCAGGGGTAAGTACTTCGTCGGCTCTTCCGCGTTGGCAGCATTGGAGATCGAGAGCTTCACGAACTCGTATGCCGCGAACATGATGGCGAACCCGATCAGGACCTGGAGCAGGTTCTGCAGCTTGTACAGCCCACTGGGGAAGTTCTTCGTATGGCGCACGGAGAGTCGCATGCCGAAGACCAGGGTGATCGCGGTGACCATCCGGACGGCAGTAATAAGCACGCCGACGGCTATGCCTTCGTTCTTCGAGTACGCATAGACGACGATCAGGAATGCGGTAAGGATGAGGTAAGAGACCGCCGCCAGTAAGGCAGTCCTTTGAGCTCTCTTCAACTTGCCTCCTTCTTTCAGTGCACCGGCTACCGGATGATCACTGTAGTCGGTCCGTTGGCACTCCGTCTGTGCTCAAACTGGTTCCGTGTCACCCGCGAACCGGCAGGTCAATCACCCTTGCTTCCCTCGCTTACTGAACTAACGGGCTATTCAGGGTGACCTTTGTGAAACACGAAGCTAATTATAGATGACACTGTTGATGAAAGGGGCATTCGTCATGAAGAAAGGCGTCCGTTTCGCAAGCTGCATCCTGGTACTGGTACTCATCCTCGCGCTCGTGCCCGCCGCCGCGCTCGCCGCTCCGGCGGCCGCCGTTCCCCAGTGGGTGACCGACGCCGTCAACCAGGTCAAGGCGATCGCCGCCTCGACGGCCGCGCAGCTCAAGCCGATCGCGGTGGGACTCGCTGCAAGCCTCAAGCAGATAGCGGCCAATGCTGCGGCCCAGATCAAGGCGAACCCCCGCAACATACTGACGATACTGAAGAATGCGGCTTCCGCTTCGAAGGCGGCGCTGGCGGCGGCGAAGGCACAGGCGAAGCCGATCATCGACGCGGCGAAGGCCCAGATCACCGCTGTGATACAGGCGGCGATGGCGAACCTGGGGACGCTGACCGCTCAGTTGAAGGCGAAAGCGCTGGCGATGCTGAACGCGGCGAAGGCGCTCATCCCGGTGATGCCCTTCTAAGACGGCCGCATCAGCGGAGGCTCGGGAGTTGGCCCACTGACCCGGATCGGTGGGCCTCCTTCTTTTCCGGGGGCCCCTGAAGGCCCATCCCCCTGGAATACCAGCCGGGAATCATCATGAATGTGATTGAAGATCCCCTCGTAGCGGGTGATCGCGTGTGGTTGCGTATGTCACCACTCGATAATAACATCAGGTAAAAGAGGATCGGCGGAGAGGAGAGAACCATGAGATCCAACGAGCGTGACAAGGTGGTCAAGTGGAACGGCATAACCCTGATGTCAGCCGGCAAGGGCCTGAGGGTCGGGCTTCTCGCGTCCGGCCACGCCGCTGTAGGGCTGGTCTCGAGCGGCTGGCTCAGCGTTGGAGTGTTCTCCTCCGGTTTCGTCTCCGTAGGCCTCGTCTCTTCAGGTTTCATCTCCATCGGCTTGATCAGGTCGGCCGGGTTCGTCGCCGTCGGCAGGACGGCGGCCGGCTTCGTGGCCATCGGCAGGAAGGCCGCAGGTATGTTCGCCGTCGGGAAGAACGTAAAAGGCAGGTTCACCAGGGTCATCGGCGAAGCCGCTGACGCCTGAGACCGGCGCGTCAGCCAGCATACCGAGCCGTCTCCCGACGGCTCCCGACCGCAGGACCGGCATTGCCTGATCAAGTCGAAGACTTCTGGAGCAAAGATACGGACGCGCTCCTCAAGGAGCTCTCCTCATCCGAGGGCGGGCTCAGCTCGAGCGAGGCCGCGGCCAGGCTCTCAGAATACGGCCCGAACACCATCCGCGCGAAGACACGCCGGAGCACGTTCTCCCTCCTCCTGGGTCAGTTCAAGAGCCCGATAATCCTGATCCTCGTCGGCGCCGCGATACTCTCGATATTCCTCGGGGACTCCACGACCGCCATCATCATCCTGGTGATCGTGGCTTTCAGCGGCATCCTGGGCTTCTGGCAGGAGAAAGGCGCGGTCGACGCTGTGCAGCGCCTGCTCGAGATAGTGAGGATAAAGAGCACTGTCCTCCGTGACGGTGAAGAAGCGGACGTGCCGGTCGAGGACATCGTACCTGGAGACGTCGTCAAGCTGACCGCCGGGTCCATCGTACCCGCGGACGCGATCATCCTGTCCTCGCGCGACCTCTACGTGGACGAGGCGACACTCACCGGGGAGACCTTTCCGGTGGAAAAGCTCGAGGAGGTGCTTCCCGCCGACACCCCGCTCTCGAAGCGATCGAACAGCCTGTTCATGGGGACGCACGTCGTTAGTGGGAGCGCGGCGGCGCTCGTTATCGACACAGGAAAGAGAACGGAGTTCGGCAAGGTATCCGAGCGGCTCAGGTCAAAGCCCGAGGAGACCGAGTTCGAGCACGGGATCAGGCACTTCGGCTACCTGCTGATGGAAGTCACCCTGGTCCTGGTCATCCTGATATTCGCGATAAACGTCGCGTTCCACAAGCCGGTCCTCGACTCTCTCCTCTTCTCGCTGGCGCTGGCTGTAGGCCTGACGCCTCAGCTCCTCCCGGCTATCATCAGCGTCAACCTGTCGAAGGGCGCCAGGGTGATGGCTTCTCACAAGGTGATAGTGAAGCGGCTGGCTTCGATCGAGAACCTTGGGAGCATGAACATCTTCTGCTCGGACAAGACCGGAACGCTGACCGAGGGAAAGGTCAGGCTGGACTCGTCCGTGGACATCGAGGGCGCGAAGTCAGACCGGACGATGCTCTACGCCTACCTCAACTCCTCTTTCGAGACCGGGTTCGCGAACCCGATCGACGACTCCATCCGCGCCGCCGAAGTGGACCGGACGGGCTACGAGAAGCTCGACGAGGTCCCGTACGACTTCAAGAGGAGGCGGCTCAGCATTCTCGTCGAGAAGAACGGCGAAGCCATACTGATATCAAAGGGCGCGACCGACGGCGTCCTCGACTCCTGCGCCAGAGCCGAGACACCCGGCGGAGAAATCGTCGATATCGGCGGGGTGAAAGAGTCGATCGAGAAAAGGTACGCGGACTACAGCAACGACGGCCTGCGCACCCTGGGCGTCGCCTACAAGGACATAGACGGCCAGAAGAAGATATCGGCCGACGATGAGAAGGACATGGTCTTCCTGGGGATGGTCACCCTCTTCGACCCGCCGAAAACGGACATCCAGGAGACTGTGAAAGACCTGGAGGGCCTCGGCGTCAAGCTGAAGATGATCACCGGCGATAACAGGCTGGTCGCCGCAAGCGTGGCTCGCGCGGTGGGCATCGAGGAGCCGAAGGTCCTCACCGGTGAGGAGATGTACGGGATGAGCGAGTCCTCGCTGGCGAGGCGCGTCGACGAGATAGATATCTTCGCGGAAATCGAGCCGAACCAGAAAGAGCACCTGATAAAGGCGATGCAGAAGGCGGGAAACACGGTCGGCTACATGGGAGACGGCATCAACGACGCGCCGGCCCTTCACGCCGCCGACGCCTCGCTGTCCGTGGACAGCGGCGTCGACGTGGCAAAGGAGGCGGCCGACTTCGTCCTGCTGGAGAAAGACCTCAGTGTGCTCATCGACGGGGTGAAGAGCGGTCGCATGACGTTTGCGAACACCATGAAGTACGTGTTCATGGCGACCAGCGCGAACTTCGGGAACATGTTCAGCATGGCGGGCGCTTCCCTGTTCCTCAAGTTCCTTCCGCTGCTCCCCGGACAGGTCCTGCTGACCAACCTGATGACCGACTTCCCGGAGATAACCATCGCGACCGACCGCGTCGACCCCGAACTGATAGAGACTCCTCACCGCTGGGACATCTCCTTCATCAAGAAGTTCATGCTGGTCTTCGGCCTGCTGAGCTCCGTCTTTGACTTCGCTACGTTCGGCGTGCTTCTCCTGGTCCTCAACGCGAACGAGGTGCAGTTCCATACCGGCTGGTTCATCGAGTCGGTCATCTCGGCGTCGATAATCGTCCTGGTCATCAGGACGCGAAGACCGTTCTACAGGAGCAGGCCGAGCAAGTACCTCTTCACCGCGACTATACTCGTCGGTATCGTGGTGATCGCGCTTCCCTACACGCCGCTGGCGCACTGGCTCGGGTTCAAGCCCCTGCCGGCGATCTTCTACCCGCTGCTGTTCGGCATCGTGGTGCTGTACATCGCTTCCGCCGAGATAGCCAAGAGGTTCTTCTACCGGTGGGTGACCTGGTAGTAAGGCAGCGCGACTTTCCTCCAGAGATCAAGGGCGCGACTCTCATTAAAGGCGCGACTCTCAGTCGCGCATGTGCCTCCGCCGGTTAAGAACCGGCGGCTTCAATCACAGTGGCTTTGATATCGGACTCCTCCCGGAGAATCTAGTAGAATTGCGGCTGCAGATGGTGGCGCGCGGAAAAGGGGGCTCCTGATGTCGGACACGGTACTGGTCACCGGAGCGTGCGGGTTCATCGCTCCTTACATCGTCGAGGAGCTTCTCCGCAAAGGGTACAGCGTGCGGGCCACCGACCTCCCCGACGCGGACTACTCCGGCGTTGAAGGCCTGGACTGCGAGATCGTGAGGGCCGACCTGCTGAAGAAGGACCAGGCATCGCTCGTCATGCAGGGCGTCGACAGCGTGGTGCACACAGCGGCGAGGATGAACTACTTCATGGACCGCACTTCCTACGAGCTCGCCAACTATCACGTCACGGTGAACACCTGCGATGCCGCGGCGAACGCCGGGATAAAGCGTTTCGTCCACTTCTCGACCTGCGACACGTACGGCCCGCCTGAATACTCCCCGGTGGACGAAGTGCACCCGCAGCATCCCCTGAACCTTTACGCGGTGACGAAGCTGTACGGCGAGAAGGCCGCCTTCAGGTGCGCGCGCGACACCGGCCTCCCTGTCTCGGTGATAAGGCCGACGGCAGTATATGGCCCGAAGTGTGTGTACGTGATGGGGCTCTTCCTCGCCCTTCCGATAATGGTCCGCGAGCTGGGCATCAAGATGCTGCCGCTGCCGAAGCAGGGCTTCCTGGGAAACCTCGTTCACGTCGAGGACATCGCGGGCGCGACGGTCTTCGTGATGGAGCAGGAAGGCGCCGTGGGCGAGGCGTACAACGTATCAGACGATTCGAGCATGCCGGCCGGGCTTCTGATAGAGACGATACTGGATTCGATAGGCGTATCCTCGAAGCGTATCCTCCCCTTCCCGGACCTCCTGGTCTTGACGCTCTCACGCATCGGCAGCCACCTGCCGCGCTTCTTCTTCGAGAGGCTGACGGATTACCTGCAGAGCAGCTGGGACAAGGTCGTGATAGAACACAGCCTGGTCCCGATGCTGAAGCCTCGCTTCGACCCGGGCTTCACCGCCTTCGGCCGCGGCAACTACGATTTTGACAACGCGAAGTTGAAGGCGCTCGGTTACGAGCTCAGGCACCCGGACTTTAAGACCGGCTGGAACGACACGGTCCGCTGGTTCGAGGCCAACGAGTGGATCCCGCCGATGAAGTAGGGCTTGCCGGGCAGGACTGACGGGTCAGGTGTCGGCTCCGGCGCTGTCGATCGGTGAGGGTTCGATTGCCGGTTCGAGGACAGTCCTCGGGGCCAGCCACAGCCTGTACCGTGGCCCGTCCTTGTAGCTCCTCCCGAGGAAGGTGTAACTGGTCAGCCGCCAGTTCCGCAGCACGATGTAGGTGAGCGCCAGCCCCAGGATGAATGCGGCGAAGAAGCCGCTGATGACCTTCACCCAGCCTGTCCCGAATGACACATGGATCAGCAGGCCGTGCGACGCGTAGATGTCCAGCGTGGCCAGGCCCAGCCACGCGAACGCCGCGATCAGCCACTCCTGTTTCAGCTTCCGTACCGCCTTCACCAGCGCGAACGAGGCCAGTATCCCGAGCAATGGCAGCGCCATCCGGTCGAGGTATAAGAGCGGCGTCTTGTACAGGTCCGCTAGCGAGAGCGGGATCATCACGTCCCTCAGGCTGTAATAGGTCAGGAAGAACAGCGCGACGTAAGCCACGCACGAGGCGGCGAGGATGCCGGTCTTCAATTTCTTCGCGATGCGCTCGATCAGGTTCCAGTGCTTCTTCACCAGGTAACCGATTGCGAAGAAAGCGAAAAAGTACTGCACCTGCACTATACCGAATGTCTCTGCTCTCAAGCTAAAAAAGAAGTGCACCTGCACCGCGTTGATGAGCAGGAACATTACGACGAAACCGGCCTCCTCGCCGTACTTCCACTTCTTCCCCGCCCACTGTACCGGGACCAGCAGCAGGTAGCAGAAGAACAGCGCCCAGAGGAACCAGAGAGCGTTCTCCATCCAGTAGGTGCCTTTCCACATGTAGTCACCGAAGCGGGTCCACGCGTGAACTGTGATGAGGAAAGTCACGAAGAGCCAGGAGAAGAACGGGACGATCAGGCGGACGAAGCTCCTCTGCAGCCGCACTGTCCTCTTCGACGCGACGTACCCGGAGAGGAACATGAAGAGCGGCATGTGGAAGGCGTAGATCATCGTGAACAGGTGGTGCCTGAGCGAGGCGTTCGGGACGAAGACTCCAGCGTCCGCGAGCTCCAGGCAGTGGCCGAAGACCACCAGCAAGATGGCCCACCCCTTGAGCGCGTCGATCTCGCGGTCCCTCGCGCCTCCCGGCTTCGGAAACCCTAGCGAGGACAGGCGCAGGCGTGGACCAAGGGCCAGGTCTCTTCCCGCGGCCACGGGACCGCTATCGTCGATTACGTCTGCCGGTTGCACCATGCGGAGATTCTACCACCGGCGCGGGATCACGCAGGCCCTCTGCCCTGGAGGTAGTCGATCATCGGGTCGGTAACCAGCGGGACCAACTCGCCAATCATGTGCGGCATGAGGTTGTCCATCACCTGCGGCATAAGGTCGGCCATCTGCTCCGCCATGTAATCGGGCATGGGGACGCGCGCGGCGACCCGGTCGAGCATGGTCGGCATCACCTTCGGCATCATCAGGGGCAGCAGCCGCGGGAACAGGACAGGGAACATCGGCTTCATGAGGTTGAGCATCCCCGGCACGTGTCCCGCAATCCTCATCATGTGTCCCATCCCGAGCGGCATCGAGTCGATGAGCTCCGGCCACATGGTACCCATCAGGTCGGCGAAGCCCTGCGGGGTCATCAGCGCGATCATCGCCTCGAAGACGGCCCACTGGGCCTGCACCTCCGGGTTCGGGTCCGGGAACTCGTGCCCGAGGGCCGACGCCGCGAACCTCGCGAGGTCGACCACCTCGACCGGCATGTCTTTTTTCTCGGCAGAGACCCTGAGCTGGAACTCGCAGCAGGGACAAAGCGCGACCACCGTGTCGGCTCCCGCGTCCATCGCTTCCTTGAGCCTTATCTCTCCCAGGTCGGCGGCGACGGGAGGGTCTTTTATCAGCGTCAGCACCGAGCCGCAGCAGTACGCGTTCTCGCGGTTGTGCTCCATCTCGACGAGCTCGGTCCCCGGGACCGCTTTCAGCAGGTCTCTCGGGGGCTCGAAGACCCCTGACGCCCTTCCGATGTGGCACGAATCATGGAACGTCACTGTTGAGGGAGAGCCCTCGCCGGTGATCGCAAATGTTCCGTCGATCAGCTTCTCCGAGAGTATCTCGCTGTAATGTCTCGCCTTTATCCCGTAATCGATCCCGAGCTTCTCGGCCCACTCGGGGTAGACTGTGCGCCACATCAGGTCGCACGCGGGGCACGATGTTATAACAGTGTCGGCGCCCGAGTCCTTGACGGCCTTGATGTTGCGCCTCATCGTCTCCTCGAAGACGGTCCACTTGCCCGCCACCAGCATCGGTGTCGAGCAGCAGCTCTCTTCCTCTCCGAGGTAAGTGAAGTCGACGTCCGCGGCGTCGAGCAACCTCACCGTGGCCATCGCGATGTCGTGCTCCACGTAGCTGGCCGTGCATCCTGCGAAGTAGACGTTCGGAGCCTTGACGCCCGGCCCGTGCTTCTCCAGCAGGTCCTCGGGGAACCAGTTGGCGCGGTCTTTGCGGTATCCGGCCCAGATGTCCCCCTGAGAGGTCGTCGCCGCGGCCATCATCTCGAACGGCGGGAAGGTCATCTTCCCCTCTTCTTCGATGAGCTCGCCGCGTAGCTTCATCCATGACTGCTCGATCGGCAGGCCTTCCGAGCACCTGGCGTCGCACGTCTCGCAGGTGGTGCAGACCAGGAAGGAATCCACGACCGACTGGTCCCACTTCTCTTTGCCCTCGAGGAAGCGGCGCAGCCAGTACCACTTGCCACGCGGGGTCGCACTCTCCCATCCCCTTCCGTAGAACTCGGGGCAGTCGTCTATGCAGTAGCCGCACTGCGAGCAGCTGTACGCGTACCACTCGACATCCCCGGGAACGCCCTTGCGCGTCGCGCCGGACCTCTCGCCGACACGTGAGGCGACGAGGTTGCCGGCGATCCTGGCGAAGGGCTCCATAAGCTCTCCGGCCTTGACCAGCAGCGACAGCGGACCACGCGCGAGGACCTTGCCGGGGTTCATCAGGTCGCCGCCGTCGACCCGGGCCTTAAATTCGCGCAGCCGCGCCGCGCGAAGCCGGCCGAGCACTGAGTCCGCCTTCCCGGTGAAGTAGAGGCCCGTCGAATATGCGCGCCCGCCGTACTTCTCGGCGATCTTCATTATCGAGAGCGAGAGCGCGAACATGATGTTGTACGAGAAAGCCCGCTCGTCGGCGGGGATGAATCCGAGCAGCGCCGCCTCCGGCTCTCCGCCTCTCCCCTTCCCGACTATGATCCCTTCCTTCAGGACCGGGTGATGTACTTTCTTCTCTATGCGGCCCAGCGCCACGCCCAGGTTGCGCACCGGTACGACCACCTCGGCGGGGACCAGCGAAGGCCCGAGCCGCTTGACCAGCATTATCTTGAAGCGGTTCTCCCACTCGTGCCGGGCCACTTCGTCGCCGAGGACCTTCGCCCCGTTTTCGGCGGCGATCCTCTCGATCGCGCCTCGCCCGCCGGGCATATCGCCCGCGCGCCAGGTCACTACCGTAACGTAGCTCAAGGGGACGTCGACTGCTCTCTCGGACTTGCCTCTCTTCAGCCTCGCCGCCCTGTTCTTCATCTCCGCCATGTGCGGGTTCACGAACAGCACGGACCAGACCGGCAGGCCCGACGAAAGCAGGCCTTCGATAAAGGATTGCAGCCCGCCGGCCGTTCCGGTCGAGAAAGCGTCGACCTCCAGCTCCGCGAGCGGCTGCACCTTGATGGTTATCTCCGAGATCATGCCGGTGATGCCCTCGGCCTCCGACACCATGTCGAGCTCATCGCCCGCGAACATCCTCACCTCTCCGTCGGGCATGACGACCTTGCACGATGATACGTTGTCCCTGAAGTAGGAGAACTCGAAGCTGCCGAATCCCGCGCCACCCTGTGCGAGCCATCCCCCGACGGTCGACGACGGGTAGGAACTCGGGTATAGCCTGAGCGTCAGGCCTTTTCTATTGAGCTCGGTGTCGAGCTTCTGCCACGTGATGCCAGGCTGGACGGTCGCCTCAAGCCTGTCGGCGTCCACCGCGAGGACTCCTGACATCCGGTAGAAGTCGACGACGACACCCGCTTTCACAGGGACCGCTCCGCCGTACCCCGAAGTCGCCCTTCCCCTGGGCACCAGCGGGACGTGGCAGGCCCGCGCCTTCCGTGCCAGCTCGACCAACTCGACCTCGGATTCCGGCTGCACAACGGCATCGGGCACCCTCCTGCCGGCGAGAGGCCGGGTCATGGACGGCATCGCCGCGATGTCGTGTCCGTACAGCATGCGCTCGGTGCGGTCGAACGTGACACGCGTCCCGAACGTATTCTCCAGGAAACTCTCGAACGATCGATCGAGGACCGCCACTTTCTACCTCCCGCAGTAGAATGACCACTTACAGCTCAGATTTCATGCCTATCATTCCATTAAAGGAAGCAAGGCACGATGACACGCGTCAATACGAGCCTGCCCGTAACCAATCCTTTGCTGCCCGCGGGACGGTTCCTCCGGCAGTTCGCGAAGAATTCTGATAATGGCGGCCGGATCGTGGCAGGAGACGGGGGTCTTGCTCCCCGCCCATCACGGCTGGATCAGGATGGACCCGCGGCCCGGCGGCGGCTCGGTCTTCAGTTTCGGGGTTCCAATCGAGCCCCAAGCGAAGTAAGCTCCTCTGGATAACCCTCGAACATAGATAGAGAGCGGGAGGCACTGATGGCGAAGAGACCTGCACTGATCACTTTTGACGATATCGTTGCGGCTGAAGACGGGGCACGTGAAGACCTCATAGCCAGGCTCGTCGGGCAGATGTCCCGGCGTGAGAAGATAAAGCAGATGACAGGCAACACCAGCATGGTCGGGCTCATGATAATGGCGGTCCGGTATGGCTGGAGGCCTTTCGACTCGGGGGAGAACAAGCGGCTCGGCATCCCGCCGATCAGGTTCTCCGACGGCCCGAGGGGCATCTGCCTCGGTCATTCGACGTGCTTTCCCGTCGCGATGGCCAGGGGCGCGACGTGGGACGTCCCGCTGCAGGAGAAGGTCGGTTCGGCGGTCGGCATCGAGGCGAGGGCCCAGGGCGCGAACTTCTACGGTGGCATCTGCATAAACGTCCCGAGGCACCCCGGCTGGGGAAGGGCGCAGGAGACATTCGGCGAGGACCCTTACCTGCTGGGCGCAATGGGCTCCTCGATGATCGAAGGGGTCCAGCGGCACGTCATGGCGTGCGCCAAGCACTTCGCGTGCAACAGTATCGAGGAGGCCCGCTTCTTCGTGGACGTCAAGATCGACGAAAGGACGCTTCGCGAGGTCTACCTCCCGCACTTCAAGACGTGTGTCGACTCGGATGTCGCATGCGTGATGAGCGCGTACAACCAGGTGAACGGCGAGTTCTGCGGCCACAATAGCCACCTCCTTCGCGACATATTGAAGAGCGAGTGGGGTTTCGAGGGCTTCGTCATGTCCGACTTCATCTACGGCGTCAGGGACGGCGAGAAGGGAGTTACCGGCGGCCTCGACATGGAGATGCCGAAGAGGTGGAAGTTCGGACCGGGCCTTCTGAGGAAAGTGAAATCCGGCGTCGTCCCTGAAAGCATGCTCGACGAGGCGGTGTCGCGCATCGTCGGGCGGAAGGCCGCTTTCGCGGGGGTCGGCGAGGGCGTATACGACTCCTCGAAGGTGGCGAGCGCCGCGCACAGGCAACTGGCGCTCGAGGTCGCGAGAAAAGCCATCGTGCTCCTGAAGAACGAAGGCTCCGCGCTCCCGCTGAACACTGGCACGGTGAAGAAGATAGCGGTGATAGGCAGGCTTGCTGACCGCGCGAACATCGGCGACAAGGGAAGCAGCCAGGTCAAACCTCCACGCGTTGTCACCCCGCTCGAGGGTATTCGCGAGCTGGCGGGCGCGTCAGTCGAGGTCGTTTTCGAGGAAGGCAAGGACCTCGGCAGGGCGCAGACCGCGGCGGCAGGGGCTGACGCCGCGATCGTGGTGGTCGGGCTGGATCACCGTGACGAGGGCGAGTTCATGCCCGCGATACACACAGGCGGCGACCGCGAGGACCTCCGGCTTCCGCGCGGACAGGAAAAACTGATAAAGGCCATGGCCGACGCCAGCGACAGGTGCATCGTCGTACTGGAGGGGGGTTCGGCCATCCTGACCTCGGCGTGGCAGGACGAGGTGGAGGCCATCATCATGGCGTGGTACCCGGGCATGGAGGGAGGCCTGGCCCTGGCCGGTGTGCTGTTCGGCGAGGTGAACCCGGGTGGAAAGCTGCCGGTCACGTTCCCGGCCTCCAACAAGCAGAACCCGCCGTTCGACAAGAAGGCTAAGACCGCCCTCTATGGGTACTACCACGGGTACCGCCTTTTCGACGAGAAGGGGATGAAGCCGGCGTTCCCGTTCGGCTTCGGGCTCGGCTACACCACATTCGAGTTCTCAGGAATGCGGCTGTCCGGTGAAGCCTTCGACGAGACGGGGACACTCGAGGTGTCGGTCGACGTGGCCAACACCGGAAAAGTAGAGGGCGACGAGGTCATGCAGCTTTACGTCTCGAGCCCGGGAGTAGCGCTCGAGCGCCCTGTCAAAGAGCTGAAGGCTTTTGCCCGCGTCACCATCGAGCCGGACGAGACGAAGACCGTTTCGCTGACCGTGCCCGTGCGGGACCTCGCGTACTATGAGGTCGAGGAAGGCGTCTTCAAGGTCGAGAAAGGTGAGTACCGGGTCCTCGTGGGCTCCTCGTCACACGACCTTCCACTGGACTCCACGTTCACGGTCAATTAGACACTGAACGCGATCAGGTCGCTTCCTCCGCGGCTGCCGCTTCGGGTTGGCCGACCTGCAGCTCTACCGTCTCCTCGGCCCTTGAAGCCAGCATGACGGTGCCCACCAGTATCAGGGCGAAGGCGAGTATTCGCATCGCCGATAGCAGGATGTCGGTCTGTCCGTTCACCCTGGGAAAGCTCTCGTTGAGCGCGACCATCCCGACGATGATCGGCACCAGTTCCATCACCCCGTTGTAGACCGGCGCAACGATGATCGCCTTCCCGCGCTGCAGCCCGGCCTGCAGTATCACGAAGGCCGCCACGTATGTTGCGACCGTGATGGGCAGGAAAATGAACATCGAGATCCAGTCTTTCCCCCAGTTGATCATGACCAGCCGCGTGAACACGCCGGCTAAACCGTCGAGAAGGCCGCCCGATATGCCGAGGGCGACAGCCAGCAGGCCCGCCGACCTCCTGCCCATCAGGAGCGGGGCGGCCACCGCCACCCCGAAGATCACTATCGCGAAGATCCAGAACATGTGGTAGTCGGGGGCAGCGTCGACCACGCCGCGCTCCAGGCTGAGGCTGATGAGGATGACGCCGAGGACGGTCATCCCGATGGCGGCGTAGTCGCGCGGCTTCACCTTCTCCCCGAGCTCCCTGATCGCAAGGTACACCAGCAGCGTGATTCCGGCGGCCGTTATCGGCTCGACTATCGAGACGGGGATCATTGAAAGTGCGATCGCGTAGAGTATGAAGCCCGCGATGTTCTCTATCTGGGCGCTGACCCACGGCCGGTTCGTGATGAACGCCTTGACCAGAGCCCATGAGAACTTTGCGTCTATCCGTGGCAGGCCCTGGACGGCGACCTTCATCCGGAAGACAGCGTGGTTGAAGAGCACCGCAGAAGTGATAGCTATCAATATGCCTGCCGTCGTCTTCAAGCGGTCCTCCAGGGAGGTGTCGTCCTCGTTCCGTACCGAGAGGTTATCGAGAATGTTGTATCAGTGGGCCGGCCCCGTCAATTCTTGCTCATCGGAGCCCGGTCCGCTTGTCTCAGCCTTTCCTCCTGAAGAGCGTTGCGACCTTCGATCCGAAGGATTTGAACGGCTTCGACATCACCTGTGCGAGGTGCCTTCGCCCATCCCCGGGCGTCGAAGGCATGAAGATCATCTTCACCGGTACGGGAACCGCCAGCTCGTGGCCGGGGACCGCTCCCTCCGGCAGGCCGCCCCGCAGGAACTCGGCAGCCGTGAGTATCAGCTCCCGGTTGGTGACCGAACGCCAGTGAGAGATTGGCCTGTCGCGTCTTAAGTTGTATCCGTCAGGCATGTACGCGCTCTCGCTCGGCACCACCACGCCGTCCCAGCGCACGTAGATCGAGAGGCACTTGCCCGCGATCTCGGCGACCCTGGTGTCGTTGAGCCTCTTTATCAGCTGGGACGTCGGCCGTATCTGCCTTCCGGCGGCCGAGAAGAAGCCCAGGTATCCGAAGTACGTGCCCGCGTAAGGCACGGATACGAAAGCCCCGCGCCCGAGAAGCGGGTAACCTTCCATCTCCTGCAGGTAGTAACTTGCTATGACCCCTCCCAGGCTGAACCCGAAAAGGCTCACCTTGTCGATGCCGAGCGAGTCCCGCACCCGCGCCACACTGTCTGCAAGCAGCCCCGCCGAGCGCGGGATGTCTCCCATGCCCATCCACGGGAGCTTGAGCTTCACGGTATCCAGGCCGGCGTCGCGCAGGTTCCTGCTCACGAGCTCGGTCTGGGCCGCCGGCGCTCCGTAGCCCGGTATAACCAGCACCGGGAAGTCCGCACATGCGCTTCCCTGCATCACTACTCCGTCCGTCAAGTCTGCTTTCCCTTCATTACGTCTAGCGACCGCGCCCGGCGAGCCTTGCCAGCAACGGCGTCTTCGACCCGACCGCCTGCCTCTCGCACAGCTCGTCGCAGCAGTAGCACCGTATGCACTTCGAGCGGTCCACTATTGCCAGGCCGTCCTCGATGACGATCGCCTGCCTGGGGCAGCTCTCGGCGCACTTCCCGCAGCCGGTGCATCGCTCCGGCAGCGGCAGGGGCGTCTCCGTGAAGAAACGGCTCAACCGCCCGGTGATGAGCGCGGGAACGCGCTCGCTGAAGAAGTTGCGCTCCGGCAGTTCGTAGGCGGTGTCCCTCAACGCCGCGACGCCGTCGCCCTCTATGTCGAACCATTCGGTGCCCGCGGGGCACAGCCCTCTCTCGATCGCGACCGAGAGCAGCCTTGCGTCGTCCGGCGCGACGCCGATCAGCTCCATCATCAGCGCCTCGAGCGCAAAAGCGTTCCTCCCCGCGGCGATAAACTTCATGTTCCTCTTCGTCCCGTGCCTCGACCCGCCACCCTCGAGAACCTCGACAGCGTCGAGGATGTGGAACGCCGGCTTCGAGGCAAGGTGGATGTCCAGCAGCAGCTGGGCGAAATCGGCGAACTCCTCGAAGCGAGAGTGATAGACGAACTTGGTCGTGCCGGGCACGACCCCGTACAGGTTCTTAATAGGCCCGGTGACGTTCATGAAACGGTGCGCCTTGAGCTTGGAGACCGAGACCAGCCTGTCGGCCTCGACCATCGCCCTGCACATGGTCAACCGCTTGGCCGCTCGCCCGTCAGGGAACGGCACCTCGACAGTGCTCGTGTCGAACGCCAGGTCCACACCTGTCTCACGCGCGACCCTGGCGAGCCCGGTCTTCTCGTAGACACGCCGCAGAAACGTCTCCTTGAACGGGCCTCCCGGGCTGTCGCCCAGCGTGATCTTCGAGGTCACCTTCTTGAGCTCCAGCACCACTGCTCTCGCGACCTCCGGGTTCGTGACGATGCAGCTGTCCGGCTCTGCCGCGATCACAGAATTCGTCTTCACGAAGACCGACTGGCCCGGCGACACGACGCTCCCGGCGCCGCCGACCAGATCGAAGGCCTTCTTTATGCTGTCCGATACGTCTCCGGGATCGTAATCCCCGCAACGGACCAGCGATACACGCTCGCGTTCCAACCTGCCTCCTCTCAGTCGATCGAACGCCTGATTCTACACCGGGAGCGTGCGACTTCCCATGACGGATGCGGGCCGGGCGCGTTCTTGCTTTTCCGGCGGCGCGGGCTAATATTAGTCTACGTTTTTCGCAGTCGAGGACCGGGGGGGAGTCATTGTCGGGCACCGCAACAAAGAGGGTCTACTGCTCGGGGCCGCTGTTCGACCCCGAGGAGGTCGCGGCCATGGAGAACATCGCCGCGGTGCTGGAGGATGCCGGCTACTCGACGTTCCTCCCCCACCGTGACGGGATGGAAGCTTACACGCTGAACGCCGTGAACAGCCCGTTTGCGAACCTCCTCGTCTTCCGCCCGATTGTGCGGTTCCTCAGCCGTGCCACCTTCGCGCTCGACGTCTGCGAGGTGGTCCGGTGCGACGGCTTCGTGTTCAACATGAACGGAGTAGTACCGGACGAAGGCGGCGTGGTCGAGACGGGCGTCGCATTCGCCTCGGGCAAACCGGTTGTGCTGTACAGGAGCGAGACCTGTGAGCTCCCGAAACTCCCGCTGATCGCGGGCTCTTCTTATGCGTCGCGCGAGGTCGGAGACATCGCCGAGATTCCCGGAGCCCTCGAAGAACTGGCGGAACGCCTGCGTCCCCTGGGAGCCGGGCGATATTCCGAGGACGACCTTCCCGGCTTCGTCAGGCAAGTCGTGGCTTTCGGGGAGAAGGTCAGATGGGTGCTCGGAAAAGTCCGGTTCCTTAAACCTGTGAACATTATGTCCGGTCAAAAAGCGTCTTCAAAACCGGCGTGATCCTATAAAGGGAGAGTGAGCAGTGACGGCACCGCGTATCACGGTAATGGGCAGCTTCGTCGTCGACCTTATGGCGAGGGCGCCGCACCTTCCGCAGACCGGTGAGACGGTCAAGGGTGACGGTTTCCTGGTCGGCCCGGGCGGCAAGGGGTCGAACCAGGGCGTGGCCGCCTTCAAGGCGGGGGCCTGCGTGGACATGATCACCAAGATCGGGAGAGACGCCTTCGGCGACATCGCCCTGGACAGCTTCAGCGGCCTCGGCATGAACACCGGCTTCATCCTGCGGGACGAAGAGCTCGGCACCGGAGCGGCGCTGATAATGGTCGACGAGAACACGGGCGACAACAAGATACTGGTAGCTCCGGGCGCGTGCTCGAACATAACCGTCGAGGACATCGAGAGCGCGAGGGAAGCGATAGAGGCGGGCGCCGTTCTGCTCACGCAGCTCGAGACGAACCTCGAAGCGGCGGACAGGGCGATGGCCATCGCCCACGCCAGAGGGGTCAAGATCATCCTGAATCCCGCTCCCGCGAGGACGATCCCCGATTCGCTGCTGGCGCTCGTGGATATTCTCACGCCGAACGAGGTCGAGGCCTCGATCATCACCGGAGTCCCGGTCACGACGCCCGCGGAAGCGAGTGCCGCCGCCAGGAACCTGATGTCGAGGGGCGTCAGGAGCGTCATCATCACGATGGGCTCGCAGGGCCTGCTCGCAAAGAACGCCGAGGAGGAGCGGGTCATCCCCTGTTTCGAGGTGGAGGCCGTGGATGCGACCGGCGCCGGGGACGCGTTCAGCGGCGCGCTTGCCTGCGCGATCGCCGAGGGCAAGGACTTCTTCGAGGCCGCGGAGTTCGCGAACGTGGCGGCCGCGCTCTCGGTCACCAAGATAGGGACGGCCCCGGCCATGCCCGACCGGCTGGAGATCGATGAGGCCATCGCCCGCTCGGGAGGATTACGATGATCGAGATAAACAGCTACATCGATTCCACACTCCTGCGCCCTGAGGCGACCGAGACCCAGGTCGCGAAGCTCTGCGAGGATGCCGCGATCTTCGAGTTCGCGTCAGTGTGTGTGAATTCGTGTCACGCGGAACTCGTCAGCGGCCTCCTCGCCGGGACTGCGGTCAAGACGTGTGTCGTCATCGGGTTTCCACTCGGGGCGGTGGCGACCGAGGCGAAGGTCGCTGAAGCCGAATACGCCATCGGCCGCGGCGCCGGAGAGCTGGACATGGTCATGAGCATCGGCGCGTTGAAGAGCGGAAAGCCGGAAGCCGTCCAGAAGGATATCCGCGCGGTCGTGGACGCGGCCGAGGGGAAAGCGCTGGTGAAGGTCATACTGGAGGTCTGCCTGCTGAGCGACGAGGAGAAGGTCGAAGCCTGCCACATCGCGGTCGACGCCGGCGCGGATTTCGTGAAGACCTCCACCGGCTTCAGCACGGCAGGCGCTACCGTCCACGATGTGAGGCTCATGAGCGAATCCGTATCCGGCAGGGCGCGGGTCAAGGCTTCAGGCGGTATAAAGGACCTGGCGGCCGCGCTCTCGATGATCGACGCGGGCGCGACGAGGATCGGTACCAGCAGTGGGGTGGCCATAGTCCTCGAGGCGCGCGGAGAGGGACCGAGTTGACCGCGCGCGGGACAGTCTACCTCAGCGGCCCGGCTTGCTTCCCTGAGGAGCTCGAGAGCCTTCATTCGATCGCGGCTCTGCTCGAGACGAGCGGATTCAACGTGTACCTGCCGCAGCGCGACGGGCTTTCGGCCCTGTCTTCCAAGGCAACGGATGATGGCGTGGCGGCCGGCCCCGACTCGGCCACCCTGGAGACAGCTTCGTTCGCGCTGGATGTGTTCCTGCTGGTGGAGAGGTGCGACTGTTTCCTGTTCGACATGAACGGGCGTGTGCCTGACGGCGCCAGCACCTTCCGGGCGGCGGCGGCTTTCAGGGCCGGCAAGCCGGTCGTACTCTACAAGAGGGACCACCGGACCAAGTTGTACGGCAACGACAACGCCATGATCACCGGGCTCTCGTACGAGTTCTCGACGGTGAAAGTGACGGAGGACCTCCCGCGGAAGGTCGCTGAAGCGATCGGGAGATGTCAGAGCTTCGAGACCGGTTCCCGCGGCACTCCCTACGTCTCGATCTTGTCGGAACTGGGGCGAGACATCTGGGAAGCGCTCGAGCGGTCCGTTGAGTCTGAAAGCGACAGCCCTGTGAGGCTCATGGAAGAAGTCGCCGACATCTGCCGGGCATCCGAGGCCTGGCGTTTTCGTTCCTGAGCAGACGGGGAGGTCCGAATTGAGGACGAAGGCGGACCTGAGGCTCATCTCAGAGTCGGCGAAAGAGAAATAGCCCGCCTTACTGGAGAGCTAGAGGATTCCCGGGTAGACGACCTCACCGTTTTTCACGTTGACACCCAGGTCGAGCGACCCGTCCTCGACTATCGCCAGTTCGATGCCCTTCGCGGCCATCTCGCCGATGTAAGGAAGCGTCCGCGCGGTGAGCGCCAGCGTTGCGCTGCGCGGGACGGCCGCCGGGATGTTCGGGATACAGCAGTGCACGACTCCCGACTCGATGTAGCAGGGGTCGTGGTGAGTGGTCGGCCTCGATGTCTCGGATATCCCGCCCTGGTCTATCGCGATGTCGAAGAAGACGCTCCCTTTCTGCATCTCCTCGACGAGCTTCCGCGATATGAGCTTTGGGGCCTTTCGCCCTGGTATCAGTACTGCTCCGATCGTGAGGTCGGCCTCGCATACGCTCTCCTCTATCGCGCCGGCCGACGAGAGCAGGGTCGAGACGCGCCCGCCGAACACGTCACGCAGGTATCCAAGACGCTTGAGAGACGAATCGATCACTGTGACATTGGCGCCCATTCCGAACGCCACCCTGCACGCGTTGATGCCTGCGGTCCCGCCACCGATGACTGTCACCCGTCCGGCGGGCGAGCCGGATATCCCCGGTAGCAGGACTCCCCTGCCGGCGTGGGCGGCCTCGAGGAAGTACGCGCCGTTCTGGACCGCGATGCAGCCTGCGACCTCGCTCATCGGCGCCAGCACCGGCAGCGTGCCGTCCTCGAGCTGGACGGTCTCGTACGCGATTGCCGTGGCTCCGCTGTCCTGCAGCGCCTTGATGAGGTCCGGCACAGCCGCCAGGTGAAGAAAGGCGAATACCGTGAGACCTCTACGCAGGAAGGCGAACTCTTCCGGGAGCGGCTCCTTCACCTTGCAGAGCAGCTCTGCTTTCTCCCACACCTCCGACTGGTCAGCTGTGACGCGAGCGCCAGCCGCCTCGTAGTCGGCGTCGCTGAAACCGCAGAAATCACCGGCGTTCGTCTCGACTATTACCTCGTTGCCGGCCCCGGACAGTGTTTTGGCTCCGGAAGGAGTCAGGGCGACCCTCTCCTCGCCTTCTTTTACTTCTCGCGGAATGCCAATCTTCACGGTCAGCCTCCTTCAGCGCATTTTGAACCAGTCTACTATCCACAAAACTCTTTATGACTCTCGATGGGATCGGACCGTCTACTTCATGAAAAGCGGCACGAAGATCAGTGAGACGATCGCCATGACCTTGATGAGTATGTTGATCGAAGGGCCGCTGGTGTCCTTCAGAGGGTCGCCGACGGTGTCCGCGATGAGCGCGCCGACATGCGACTTCGAGCCCTTGCCTCCCATGGCACCACCTTCGATAAACTTCTTGGCGTTGCCCCATGCCCCGCCGGTGTTCGACATCAGCGTTGCGAGGATGAAGCCGGTGGTAACGGCCCCCGCCAGGAAGCCGACGAGCGACCCGCTTCCTAACAGCAGGCCGACGAGCAGCGGCGCGACGATCGCGAGCGCGGTTGGCAGGATCATCTCGAATATGGCGATGCGCGTGGTGATGTCGACACACTTCACGTGGTCCGCAGTCGCTTCTTCATCACCTCTTTGCAGCCCCGGGAACTCGCGGAACTGCCGCTTGACCTCATTGAGTAGAGCAACAGCCGCTCGAAGGACGGCGTTTAGCGCGAGGCCGCTGAAGACGAACGGGACGAGCGCGCCAAGGAACAGCCCGACCAGGAACTTGTAGTTACCGGTGACGTCCGCCCTGGTGAAGCCGGTTGCCTGGGCGTACGCGGCGAACAGAGCGAGGGCCGCGAGCGCCGCGGATCCGATCGCGAAGCCTTTGGCGATAGCGGAGGTGGTGTTACCCACCGCGTCAAGGTTGTGCGTCACTTCGACGGCCTCGGGCCCGAGGTCGGAGAGCTCGGCGATCGCGCAGGCGTTGTCCGCCACCGGTCCGGCGGCATCCACCGACACGATCATTCCCGTCGTGGAAAGCATGCCGAGCGCGGCGAGGCCTATCGCGTAGATACCACCTCCGCCCGGGATCACGTGGTTGCCGACGATGAACGATACCGCGATGGCCACGGTGACCACCACGACCGGCGCGATCACAGAGAGCATGCCGAAGGAGAGTCCCCGTATGATCGCGATCGCTCCTCCGAGCTCCGCGCTCTCGGCGATACGCTCTACCGGCTTGAAATGTAGGGACGTGAAGTACTCGCTCGTGAGGGCGATGACGCTGCCCGCGAGTACACCCATCAGCAAGGGCCAGAACATCCCTATGTTCTTCCACGAGACGATGCCCCAGATCAGAAAGAATGAAGCCGCTGTAGAAAGCGCCGCCGCCCCGTAAGTCGGCAGTGTAACCGCGTGCTGAATGCTCTTGGCGCCGTCGGAATTACCCGCTCGCACGAAAAGTGTGGCGAGCAGGCTCGACAGGACGCCCGCCGACGCTATCGCAAGCGGCAGCACGAGCCCTCTCGAGCCGAGCTTGTGAAAGACGACCCCTGAGGCAGCTATGGCGATAGGCGCGACGATCGCGGCCACAAATGACTCGTAGAGGTCCGCGCCCATACCGGCGACCTCACCGACGTTATCGCCAACGTTCTCCGCAATGACCGAAGGGTTCTTCAGCGCGTCAGGAGGCAGAGTCTCGCCCGAGGATTCCACCAGTTGGCTTCCGACGTCTGTCGCCTTGGTGAAGATGCCGCCGCCTACGCGCGCGAACAGCGCGACGCTCGACGCGCCCAGCGAGAATCCCAGGATGATCGCCGGCGCGTTGTAGAGCCCGAGTCCCACCTCGAAAATCAAGTAACAGATAGTCAACCCGCCCAGGCCCAGGCCCGCGACACTCAGGCCCATGACGGCTCCGCTGTGAAAGGCGACCCTGAGAGCCGCTCCGGGGCCTTTCCCCGCCGCTTCGGCGGTCCTGTCGTTGACGCGCGTGGCGATAGAAAGCCCGATGAAGCCGGCGCCGAGAGAGAAAAGGGTGCCCAGGACGTAACAAAGTGCTGTCATCCACCCGTCCTGCGAGCGGAGCGCGACCGAGATAAGGATGAACATGATCCCTGCGAAAACCGCGACGTAGCGGTACTCGCGCCGGATGAAGGTCGCCGCGCCTTCACGGATGGCGTCCGATATCTTCTGCATCCTCTCGCTGCCACGATCGGCCGCGAGCGCCACGCGCGCGTACAGGACCACGACGAGGAGGGTCGCAGTCGAAACTCCGAGGGCCACCCAGGGGATCCAGCCAGTCATCATCAGCTCCATGCTCGCCACGCTCGAGGTACGAACGCCCGTTTATCACCATACCAGAAACTGCTGAGCAACCAGTGAGTGAACCCGCGGTGAGCCATCTCGACTGCTACGGGGGCCTGTCAGGCCGACGCCGAATCGGCGAATCGGTATCCGACGCCAGGTTCGGTCAGGATGTAGATAGGACGGGAGGGGTCGGGCTCTATCTTCTTCCTGAGATGGCTGATGTAGACCCGCAGGTACTGGATATCCGGAACGAACTCGACTCCCCATACCCGTGCGAGTAACTGCTTGTGAGTGATGACTTTTCCGGCGTTCGCGGCAAGGTACTTGAGCAGCTCGTATTCTGTGGGCGTCAGATTTACCTCTCTGCCCGAGACAGTCGTAAGCCGTCTTGAAAGATCCATCCGTAACCCGCCGATATTCAGAACCGGCGAGTCCTCGCCCGGTATCATCGCTCGGATCGTCGCCCGTATCCTCGCCGTGAGCTCGTCCATCCCGAACGGCTTGGTCACATAGTCATTGGCGCCGGCATCCAGGGCCGCGACCTTGACGTCCTCCTGCTCCCTGACCGACAGGATGATGACAGGCACGCTCGACCACTCACGGATCGCTTTCACCACTTCGAGGCCGTCAGTATCGGGAAGGCCCATGTCCAGGATGATGAGGTCCGGATGACCTGTCGCGGTTTTCTCGATACCTTTCTCGCCGGTCTCTGCTTCAAGCACCACGTAACCGTGTGCGCTCAGTGCTACCTGCAGGAGCTTGCGGATCTCAGGTTCATCGTCGATCACCAGGATTCTGGCGCCTTCAGTTTCCGGAGTCATGTGCTCACACCTTCAGGCTCAGGTTCTTTGACCGGCAGCGAGAAGACGAACCGGTTGCCGCCGCCGGGCCTGCTTTCTACCCGTATCGAGCCGCCGTGTACCTGTATGATCGACTTGCATATCGAAAGGCCAAGCCCGCTTCCACCCGCCGCGCCCGGTGCTTCGATACGGAAGAACTTACCGAAGACCCGGTCGAGGTCTTCTGCCGGGATCGCCTGGCCCCTGTCTGCGACCGATACCTCCACGCCGGCGGGTTCGCGCCTCGCTGTGATCGTTATCTCACTTCCGGGCAGCGAGTACTTCAGCGCGTTGTCCACGAGGTTCACGAGCACCTGCACGATGAGTTCACAATCGATCCTGAGGAGCGGCAGTTCTTCCTCTACTGTGACGACCATCGATCGGCCCTCCAGCTCGTCTTCGAAGGTGGCCAGCGCGACCCCGATGACGTCCTGGACATCGCTCCACTCCGTCTTGAGCTTGAAGCTGTCGCTCTCGAGCCTGGCCATGTCAAGAAGGTTGCGAACCAGCCGGTCCATCCTTTCGGCACCCTTATCGATCGTGCCTAGCAGCTCGGCTTTCTGATCGTCAGTGTACTCGACCTTGCTGCTGGTAAGGCTTGTGACCGCGCCGATTATAGTGGCCAGGGGCGTACGCAGCTCGTGGGAGACGGAATCGAAGAGAGCGGTTCGCAACCTCTCGCTGGCCTCAAGGTTCTTCACATGCTGCCCCGCCATGTTGAGCAGCAGCTTGTTGAGCGCAAGGGTGGCCAGTCCGGCAAAGGCCAGAAGAAGATCCTTTTTCTCTGAGAGTTCACTCCCGGTTTCCTCGTAAACATCAATCCCGAGCACGCCCAGGATCTCGTCCTCGAGCTTCAGCGGCACGTAGAGCCCCTTTGCGCCCGGCAGGGTGGTCGTCCCCGGCCCCGCTTCCTTCCCGTTGTCGAAGACCCAGTCGGCGACGCCGCCTTCGTTCCTGTCAGTGGCAAGGCGTCCCTGCGGGTCGCTCGCGGCCATCATGGTGAATACGTTGTTCCTGTCAGGCTGATACAGGACCGCGTCAGTGCCGGTCACGTCGGCGACACCGTTCACGATGATGCTCGAGAACTCACTCACCTTCGAAACCGCGGTCAGCTCGGTGCTCACGTCGTACAGTTCGCGTGTCTGGCCCAGAGCCGCCTCCGTCTCCTTCGTCTTCTTTCGCAGGCGAGTGCTTATCATGCTCGTTGTTATTCCCACGAGCAGGAAGATGGCGAACGTGAAGACGTAGTGAGCGTCGGATACGGTGATCGTATATAGCGGCGGAACGAAAAGGATGTCGAACAGCAGGACGCCGGCGACCGCGGTGACCACTGAAGACCAGATGTTGGTGCGCGCACCCGCGTAAATGATCGGCAGCAGGTACAGCATCGCGACATCCGTTATGTTGAAGAACTTACCGGTGGTCTTGCATAAGACGGTCACGATGACAAGCAGCGCGATGACTATCGCGTAATCGATCGCACGGCGCCGTTGTTCGACCGTCATCGGTCATCCACCCGTTCGCTGAAGTTCATGTCCGTCCCCCAATGTCCAGCCTTCAACTTATCTTCACTTGCTTATCCTGTCGAGCGCCAGGTTCAGATCGAGGACGTTCACTGCCTTCTCTCCCAGAACGCTCAGCTGACGATTCCTGATATGGCTCTTCACCAGTTCCAGCACGACAGCTTCACGCAGGTTCCTCTCGCGGGCGACGCGTCCGACCTGCAGCAGCGCGCTTTCGGGGCTGATATCCGGGTCCAGGCCGCTGGCCGACGCTTCCACCAGGTCGGCGGGAACCTTTGCGTCCGGCGGGAGGCCGTTCTCTGTCCGCACCTTCGCGGCCCTCTCTCGAATCGCCTTGGTCAGCGCCGGGTTCGTCGGTCCCAGGTTCGAGCCACCCGACGCGGTGGCGTCGTAGCCGTCGGCGCCGGCCGCGGACGGGCGTCCGTGGAAGTAGTTGGGACTAGTAAAAGACTGGCCGATCAGAGTGGACCCCACCATCTTGCCGTCCTGCTTGACAATTGAACCGTTCGCCTTTCTGTTGAAGGCTACCTGCGCGAACCCGGTCATGAAAAGCGGGTACGCCAGTCCTGTCAGAACGGCGAATATCGCAAATATGATCAGGCAGCTGATCATATATTTCTTGAAAAAGCTCTTCGCTTTGGAAAGCATTGCAACCTCCGCTATTTCACGCGAGCCTGAGCGCGTGAAGGATGATGTCGATGAGCTTGATCCCGATGAACGGCGCGATCAACCCTCCGACCCCGTAGATGAGCATGTTCCTCCGAAAGATCGAGTTCGCGCCCAGGGGCCTGTACTTGACGCCACGCAGGGCGAGCGGCACCAGGGCGACTATGATGAGCGCGTTGAAGATCACGGCTGACAGTATCGCGCTCTGTGGAGTGGCGAGCTTCATTATGTTGAGACTCTTCAAGACCGGGTAGGTGGCAATGAAAAGTGCAGGGATTATGGCAAAGTACTTCGCAACGTCGTTTGCTACGCTGAACGTCGTGAGAGAACCTCTCGTCATCAGCAGCTGCTTGCCCACCTCTACGGTCTCGATCAGCTTGGTCGGGTTGCTGTCGAGGTCGATCATGTTCCCGGCCTCTTTCGCGGCCTGGGTCCCGCTGTTCATGGCCATGCCCACGTCGGCCTGCGCGAGGGCTGGCGCGTCGTTCGTGCCATCGCCGGTCATCGCGACCAGGCTGCCGTTGCCCTGGTAGTTCCTGATCAGGCTCATCTTTTCTTCGGGAACTGCCTCGGCGAGGAAATCGTCGACCCCTGCCTCGGCCGCTATCGCGGCAGCAGTCACGGGGTTATCCCCGGTTATCATCACCGTCTTGATGCCCATGCGACGGAGCTCGGCGAACCGCTCCTTCATGCCACCCTTGATGACATCCTTCAGGTAAATGGTCCCAAAGATCTTGTTCGAGTCGGCGACGACGAGCGGCGTTCCTCCTTCCTTGGCGATCCTCTCGACGTCCTTCTTGACCTCATCCGGCATCGAGCCGCCGCTTTCGACCACGAACTTCTCGACCGCGTCTGAGGCGCCCTTTCGAAGCTTCCTCTCCTCTATATCCACACCGCTCATGCGCGTCTGGGCACTGAAGGGTATGAATTCCGCGCCCAGGGCCGCCACGTCACGGCCGCGGATGCCATACTGTTCTTTGGCCAGCACGACTATGCTCCTGCCCTCAGGGGTCTCGTCGGCGAGCGACGCGAGCTGGGCGACGTCGGCAAGATCTTCACTGGTGACCCCTGGGGATGGGAAGAATTCCACCGCCATCCTGTTGCCCAGGGTTATCGTGCCAGTCTTATCCAGGAGTAGCACGTCTACGTCACCTGCCGCCTCTACGGCCTTGCCGGACATCGCTATCACGTTTTGTCGAAGGACGCGGTCCATGCCTGCAATCCCGATCGCGCTGAGAAGCCCGCCAATGGTCGTGGGGATCAGGCACACGGCGAGAGCGACCAGTATCGGCACACCGACCATCGAATTTGAATATTTCGCGAACGCCTCCAGGGTCGAGCATACGAGCACGAATATGACGGTCAGCCCGACGAGCAGTATTGTGAGTGCTATCTCATTGGGGGTCTTCTGCCTCTTCGCCCCCTCGACGAGGCTGATCATGTGGTCGAGAAAACTCCCCCCCGGGTCCGCCGATATCTCTATCTTGATCCAGTCGGAGAGCACGGTGCTGCCACCTGTCACCGAGTTGCGGTCTCCTCCGGATTCTCTTATGACCGGCGCGGACTCACCCGTGATGACGCTCTCGTCGACCGAGGCCACTCCCTCGATCACGGTGCCGTCTCCCGGCACGAGTTCACCGGCCTCCACGAGCACGATGTCGCCCTTGCGCAGGTCCGAGGCGTTCACGTTCACCGTTTCGCCGTCAACGAGTTTCTTGGCGACGGTCTCCTTGCGGGCCTTGCGCAACGACTCGGCCTGTGCCTTGCCGCGGCCCTCGGCGATCGCTTCGGCGAAGTTCGCGAAAAGCACCGTTATCCACAACCAGATGGTTATCTGCAGGTTGAGACTGAAGTAACTGTTGGACGCGGTCGCCAGGCCGTATATGACATAGTACGTGGTGAGCAGCGCCCCGATCTCGACGACGAACATCACGGGGTTTCGGATCATCAGTCTGGGATCCAGCTTCTTGAAAGCGTCCTTGATCGCGACCCAGACGAGTTTCTTGTCGAAAAGAGAGCCCTTTTTGTCGGTCTTCTGCTTCTCAGGCATTCTCAACCACCCTTGATCTCTCCTTTACATCAGCAGGTGCTCGACGATCGGCCCCAGCGCGAGTGCCGCGAAGAAAGTCAGCGCACCCACGATGAGGACGACGACAGCAAGTACTGCCGGGAACGAAGGCGTATCTGTCCTGAAAGTGCCTGAAGTCTGCGGGGCGGGCTGTTTGCCGGCTATACTTCCGGCGATCGCCAGCAGCGGCACGATCGTGCCGAACCTCGCGATGATCATCACGATCCCGAGGCTAACGTTGTAGAAGCCGGTGTTCGCGCTCAGGCCCGCGAAGGCGCTGCCGTTGTTGCCGGCACCCGAAGAATACGCGTAGAGGATCTGCGAAAGTCCGTGCGGTCCGGGGTTGGAAACGGAGCTGGTCCCCGCCCGCGTTGCGGCTCCGATCGCCGCTCCGATGAGGATACAGGCCGAGGGGATCAGTATGACCAGTATGGCCATCTTCATCTCCCAGCTCTCGACCTTCTTCCCCAGGTACTCCGGTGTCCTCCCGACCATCAGGCCAACGATGAAGACAGTGAGCAGGACAAAGATGAGCATCCCGCCAAGTCCTGTGCCGGTACCGCCGAATATGACCTCTCCCAGCATCATGTTTGTCAGCGGGACCATGCCACCGATCGGGGTGAGACTGTCATGCATGGCATTGACCGATCCGCAACCGGAGTCAGTGGTGACATTCACGAAGATCATGGTGCTGGGCACACCGAGCCTGACCTCTTTGCCTTCCATCGTGTTAGGTGAACTTACGCCGAGTTTGGCGATGCGGGGATTCTGTTGACCGGCTTCGGCCCACAGTGCTATACCGAGGCCTAAAGAAAATAGTAGCAGCATGGCCACCAGTATCGTGGCACCCTGTTTCCAGTTCCCTATCATCTTCCCGAAGGTCACACACAAGGCCGCGCCGATCAGCAGGATGCCGAGCATCTCGACCTCGTTCGCGAGCGGCGTGGGATTCTCATATGGATGCGCGGAGTTGGCGTTGAAGAACCCGCCGCCGTTGGTCCCGAGGTCTTTGATCGATTCCTGTGATGCTGCAGGGCCCATAGCTATTGTCTGCCTGGCGCCCTCGACCGTAGTCACTTTCTTGTACGCGCTGAGGTTCTGGACCGAGCCCTGCCACATGAAGATGACGGCCAGCAGTATCGACAATGGAATAAGAACCCACAGGATGGCACGGGTCAGGTCCACCCAGAAGTTGCCGATCTTGTCTGTCTTCTTCCTCTTGAAACCCCTTATGAGCGCGATGATGACGCACAGGCCCGTTGCGGGCGCCAGGAAATTCTGAACTGTCAATCCAAGCATCTGGCTCAGGTAACTCATGGTACTTTCGCCCGCGTAGGCCTGCCAGTTCGTGTTCGTCATGAAACTCGCCGACGTGTTGAACGAGAGGGCCGGCGGTACGCCTTTGAACCCCTGGGGGTTTCCGGGCAGGTGCCCCTGCAGCCGCAAGAGCACATAGAGAAATATCATTCCCACGAGGCTGAACATGACCAGTGCGATCGCGTACTGTTTCCAGTTCATCTCGCGGTCTTCTGTGACGTGAGCGACCCTGTAGATGCCTCGCTCGATCGGACGGAGCAGGCGATCCATGAACGTCTTCTCGCCGCTGAAGACCTTTGCCATGTAAAGGCCAAGGGGTATGGCCAGAACGACCAGTGCGACTATGTAGATTATCGATTGCGTTACCGCGTTAGCAGCCACTACAGGTCCTCGGCGCGGAACAGCGCATAGACAAGGTATCCGAGGATGAAAGCCGTTGCGATTCCCCCTATTATGAAATTCGCCATGCCCTTCCTCTCCTGTATGAATAAGAACAACACCTGTATTCGAATATAGGGCCGCACCGGATAAATATTCCATTAGGGAAAACCGTGAAAAACATAAAAATATGATAAAGATCTACGGTATCGAGCGTCTCGAACCATATTCGGCAGTGAGAACTCTGCAAATGGCGATGGCTCGAGTTCCCGCGTAGACACTCCCCCGCCGCGAGGTCAGAAGATATAAGTTGCGAAGTAATCAGGCCGGATGCTAGTCCGGCGGCGGGTAGGCTCGTTCGACTCTGGAGGGGGAATGATGAGGAAGAAACTGATTTGCCTGGCCCTGGTACTGGTGATCTGTACGGCCGTCCTGGTCACGGGTTGCAGCAGCAGTACCAGCAACTCCACGATCCAGCAGAAAGCAAACGAGGAAGTGGCGGCGGCGAAGTCCTCGCTGGCGGACGCCAAGGCGAAGGGCGTCCCGATACCGGCCGACGAGCAGGCGATGCTCACCAAGGCCGAGGGAGAGATCAAGACCAATCCGCTCCTCGCGGTCGTGGACGCGGCGATGGCCAAGGCAAACATCGACAACGACATCAAAGACGCGTTCGAGGTCGCCAACAAGACGTACGAGACCGCCCTCGGCGCGGCCCAATCGGCTATAAAGAGCGCCGTAGCAGGGACAGACCTGGCCCAGGCGAACGCTTCTCTCGCGAGCGCGCAGGCAGCGAAGGCCAAGGCGGTCACTATCCCCGATTACTACAACCCGACGAGCGGCCCGATCTACTTCGCGAACCTCTCGGCCCAGCAGGCCGCTTCGGCGTCCAACGCCAAGGCCATCGCGAACGGGCAGGCGCAGGGTGCGACCGCGGTCGAGAAGCAGCTCCAGGCGCAGGTCAGCTCGATGATCAGCCAGATGAACAACTACCTGAAGGGCAAGGGGTACGACCCCAATACGTTCGCTGTGGGAATCACCAGGATAAACAGCGACGCGACCGTGATCACCGGCACCGCGACGGCTACGCAGCCGATGCCCGGCCAGCCGATCGTCACCACGTTCACCTTCGTGTTCAAGAACGGCCAGTACGTGCTGGCCTCGACGAACTAGGCAACGCAAGAAAAGACGGACAAAGGGCGGGACCCGAAATCCCGCCCTTTTCTTGTGCCTCGACGGATGGCTTGCGCACATGACCCGTCGCGCTTCGAATCGCATATACTACTCGCGTCCGGCCCGCTCTTACACGGAGGTGGTGTGGTGGAACCCGTATGGCTCGACAGCTACGACTATTTCGTCCCCGAGAGCATCCGATATCCCCGCATCGCGCTGCACCAACTGCTCGAGCTCGCGTGTATCAAGTACGAGGAGAACACCGCGACGGTCTTCTTCGATCAGGAGATGACGTACGGCGAGATCCGCGACCACGTCAGACGCCTGGCGACCGCATTGAAGAGAATGGGCGTCGAGAAGGGCGACCGGGTGGCTCTGATGCTCCCGAACTGCCCCCAGATGGTCATCTCCTACTACGCCGTCCTCGAGGCAGGCGCCGTCGTGACCAACATCAGCCCGCTTCACGTGGAGCGCGAGATCGAATACGAGCTCAACGACTCCGGCGCAGAGACCATGATCTACCTGGACCTCTTCCACTCGCGCGTTGCGGCGGTCAAAGACAACACGCCGTTGAAGCGCAGCATCGTCACCGGCATCACCGACTACATGGAGAGCCCGATGGACGTTGCCGCGGAGAAGGACTCTACGACCTCTTTCTTCCGCGACGTCATCCGCTCTTCGACCCCGGACCTGCTGAACATCGAGGTGGACCCGCTGGAGGACCTCGCCGCCCTTCAGTACACCGGAGGGACCACCGGCGTGGCGAAGGCGGTCATGCTGACACACAGGAACCTGCTGGCCAACGTGATGCAGATCACGGCCTGGGGCAGAGAGTTCATCGAGCGCGGCAAGGACGTCTACCTGGACGTAATACCGTTCTTCCACTCGTACGGTCAGACCGTCGGGATGAACAACGCCGTCTTCAACGGCGCAAAGATGCTCCTGATACCGAACTTCGAGATAAACATCATGCTGCAGGCCATAAAGAAGTACGAGCCCAACTTCTTCCCGGGCGTGCCGACGTTATACATCGCTGTCCTGAACCACCCGGATGCGCTCGCCTACGGTGTCGACAAGATCAAGCTCTGCAACTCGGGCTCAGCTCCTCTGCCCATCGAAGTGCACCACCAGTTCTCGCGCATCTCGGGCGGCCTTTTCTGTGAGGGGTACGGGCTATCCGAGGCCTCGCCGGTCACGCACTCAAACCCGATAATCGGCATGAAGAAGATCGGGTCCGTCGGGATCCCGATCCCGGACACAGAGGCGAAGATAGTCGACCCCGACGACGACACCGTCGAGCGCGGCATCAACGAGCCGGGGGAGCTACTCATCCGCGGCCCGCAGGTCATGAAGGGTTACTGGAACAAGCCCGAGGAGACGGCGGCGACCCTGAAGGGCGGATGGCTGCACACCGGCGACATCGCGACCATGGACGAGGACGGCTACTTCTACATAGTCGACCGCGTGAAGGACATGATCATCGCCGGCGGGTTCAACATCTATCCCCGCGAGATCGACGAAGTGCTGTTCGAGCATCCGAAGGTCGAGGAAGCCGTGGCGGTGGGGGTCCCCGACGAATACAGGGGCGAGACGGTCAAAGCCTTCGTCGTCCTCAAGGCGGGCGAGACGGCGAGCGAGGAAGAGATAATGGAGTTCTGCCGTGAGCGCCTGGCGGCGTATAAGGCGCCGCGGCAGGTAGAATTCAGGGCCGAGCTGCCCAAGACACTGGTCGGCAAGGTGCTGCGAAGGGCCCTGCTCGAAGAGGAACTCGAGCGGCGGAAAGCCGAGGCCGAAGGCTCAGAGTAGAAAGGATTCCGGCAGGTCGGGAGCCTGTCAGTCAGTCGGGTACGACTGGCCGCGGGGCTGGTCGCTCGCAGGGACCGAATAGTGTCCCTGCACGAACATCCATTTGCCTTCACGGCGCTCCAGTACGCCGGTGAACCTGCCGTGGATAATGATCTTGTTCTCGCCGATGAGCACCCTGAAGTTGAGCTTGCTGGAGAGCCACGCGACGTCCCCGGCCGCAGATATCTGCACGTCCGTGAACTGGAGGTGGATATCTTCCGCCTGCTTGAAGTCCCGCTCGAAGCCTGCGCGGAGCTCTTTGAGGCCGGTCTCCCACTCGTCAGGCCCGGTCCCTATGAAAACGACGTCGTCGTCCTTCGCGACGTGCTGAAGGATACTGTCCGTCTCTTTGGCCGCGTATCCTTTAGCGTAGTCCTCGAGGAGCCCGAGGATCTCTTTTTCGGTACCAGCGTCAGCTTTCATTGAACCCTCCCCGCAACATGCCGGTCACGTGCTGCCTGCATTCTATCTGCGGCCCGGCGCACGGTCAAAGCGGGCCGGAGGCCCTCTCGGGACTCACACCCAGTGGAGAGCAGTGGCGAATATTGTCCACGTGCTCCCAGGGACACGGCTTAGCGATCTGAGCTAGTTCAGGGCAGGACGCGTCGCGTGAACTTCTTCGACGCCTCGTCGATGCGCGCCATCTCTTTTTCGTTCAGCTTCAGCTCGTTCGCCATTATGTTCTGCTCGGCCTGCCTCACCTTGGTCGCCCCGGGTATCGCCACCACGGTCTCTCCGTAGAAGTTCACGAGCCAGCTCAGCGCGACCACCGCGGCCGAGACGCCGTTCGCCTCCGCGATGTCGATCAGGATCGCGATCAGGTCCCTGCTCCGTTCGATCAGCGCGCGCATCACCATGCGGCGGCCGGCGGGCCTGCTCGCAAGGAGCCCCGGGTCCTCGTGGAACTTCCCTGTCAGCAATCCCATCTCCAGCGGGGACCACGCGATGATGGTCATGCCCAGGTCCATTGCCGCCTTCAGCTGCCCGTTGGTCTCGATGCGCCTGTTGAGAAGGCTGACCTTCACCTGGTTCGACGCCAGAGGTAGATCGAATTTCGCGAGCTCGGCGTGCGCCTTGCGCATCTGTGCGCCATGGAAGTTGCTGACGCCCGCCGACCGGATGAGTCCGAGCTTCACCAGGTCTGCCATCGCCTCCATCTGCGCGGAAATCGACGAGAGTGCTATCGGCTGGTGTATCTGGAAGAGATCGATAGAGTAAGGGCTCAGGCAGCGCATCCTTTCGACGATTGTCTTCCTGATGCTGTCTGCCGTCCTCATCACTGGAAACCACTTGGTCGCGATGAGGACGTCCTCGTCTTTCGCGCCGGCCTGCTCGAGAGCTCGCGCGAGGCCTCTCTCAGAGCGGCCCCAGCCGTACGCTTCGGCGGTGTCGAACCAGTTGATCCCCGCCTTCAAGGCGGTCTCGATTATCGCCTCGGTCGTCTCCTGGGGGACGCAGTCGTACACGAACCTGTCGAACCCCTTGCCCTCGGCGAACTGCCAGCAGCCTATCCCTATCGGTGTGATCTCCATCCCGGTGCGGCCGAGCTGCCGCATGTTGACCGCAGCCATCCTTAACTCCCCTCATCCTTTGGCCGTGCAGTAGCGCACTGCCACTACCCGAACGATAACCGGCATTAAGACATTGTATCGCGGTGGGCCGCGCGTGGCCCGCCAGTCGCGATGGCGGCGGGAAGATGCGGGGAATAGAATGTCGAAAAAGCTTCGAGCGGGAGCGGGCTTTGAAGGAATACATCACCGACCCGAAAGTCGTAGAAGAGATCTTGAGCGCGGCCTCAGTCTGCCGGGTCGGCTTCTGCCTCGACGACGTACCGTATGTGGTCCCGATGAACTTTGCGTTCAGCGACCCTTTCGTGTACATACATACCGGGACGGCCGGCAGGAAGCTGGACATCATCGCGAAGAACGAAAACGTGTGCTTCGAGGTCGATATCGATCACGAACTCAAGATGTCTCAGTCGCCCTGCGCCTGCGGCATGAGATACAGGAGCGTCATCGGCTTCGGGAAAGCTTCCGTCGTCGAGGAACGCCGGGAGACGGTCGAGGCGCTGGACGCTCTGGTCGAACGCTACGGGGGTCCGGCCTCCAGTGAGTACCCCGATGAAGTCCTCGAGAAGACGGTCGTTATTAGGATCAAGCTCGACTCACTGACGGCCAGGGTCAAGGCTTAGTAATAGCCATTCATTTCTTCATGCGCACCGAAACGAACTCGGCTATGTCGGGAGGTGGCGCAGTCTCTTCCCGCACCCTCAGCCTGATCGCGTCCTCGCCGCCACATGTCGGCGTGCACACGCCGCACCCTATGCACACGTCCTCGTCGACAACCGCGACCTCATCGACCGCCACGGCCATCACCGGGCACCTGTCCTCGCAGAGCCCGCAGGCGATGCAGGCTTCGGAGTCGACACGCGCAACGTAGTTCGAGCGCGAGACCGTGTCGTAGTTATCGGCCAGCTTCGCCCGGAAGAAAGCGCAGCAGCACGGGCAGCAGTTGCAGATCGTGTGCAGCCCGCCCTGCACGTTGTCGCAGACGTGGACCATCCCTTCCTCGGTGGCCTGCCTGAGGATCGTCAACGCCTCTGCCTTGTCTATCTCGCGCCCCATCCCCATCTCGACTATGTAGCGTCCGAGGGCTCCGAAGTGAAGGCAGTTCTCGACCGTGCGGTCGCAGCCCTCGCCTATGTACGTCCCTATCCGGCGGCACATGCAGTGGGCCACAGCCATGAAAGAGGTCTCGTCCAGCTTCTTTTCCAGTGCGTCGTCCGGCAGCACCTCTGAGGTGTCCGCGAGAGACTCGCCGATCGGCACGACCCGTATGAGCGGCACTCCCCTCTCCATCTCACCGGCGAAAGCCTCGTTCATGTATCTCTTCCACAGGGGAGCAAGGGTGCGCGTCGTCTCGGTGTCTCTCCCCGAGAAGAAAGGTGCCTCGGCGAAACCGACGACGCTCGGAAGCAGCCTGTACCTTCGCTCCGCGCCGGGTTTCTGCGAGGTGAAGACCGTCCCCCGGTGTGCCATCGAGTCGAGGATATCGGCGAGCCGCCCGGCCTTGTCCGGCAGCGCCTCTTCCCACTCGGCAGCCGTCTTCGTCTCGAAGGCGTTTATGCCGAGCGCGACTTCCGCCTCTTCGCCGGGATACAGGACCTCGAGTATCTCCATCAGCGCCGGAGAGCGCGGGGCGCCGGCCGGGGCCTCGTCGAGATGCTTCGCCAGTTGCTCGTAAATGTTGTCGGCCATCTTCGTACCTCCGGGACGATGTTCTGTCAGGCTCTGACCATTATCCTCTTCCCGCCCCGACTGGAATATGGGGTCAGGTCCAAAAAGTGGAAATTTACGCGGCCGGTGCCGTGCGCTTTCTCTTCCGGTATAATCTCTTTGCGGGCAATCCAGACCAACTTCGAACGGAGCGGTTCGTATGCACCACCGACAACATGCCCGGGAGTGCGACGCACGAGATACTGGATGAGTTCAAGACCGGCGCCTACGGTATCGAGACCGCTTCTCCGATGGGGCTGAACGACTGCGTCGCCTGCCATCTCGACGTGACTCGTGAATTCTGCGACGACGTCGGGCTCGAAATAGCGAACTGGGATAGCATCCTCAACTGAGCCAGGCGTCCGAGAGGAGCGGGCTCCCAGGCGTTGAACTGAACGGACGGCGGACGAAACAGGGGGGAACATGACGGGCATCACCTCGGTGACCGGACGGCTTATAGACACCGGGTTCGGAGAGAAAGCCGTAAAAGGCGGCACGAGACTCCTCTACAACGACACGATCAGGCGGCCGGTGCTCGACGCCGCCTGGTGGATGACGGAGCTCTTTCTCAGGGTCGGCCGCAGGCACGGAGCATCCGACCGCATCGACAAGGAGCTGGAGTACTTCGCACGCTCGATCATCGAAGCGGTCGACCGAATCGCCGGCAGGGGCGCGATATCGAAAGATTTCATGGGACACGCGACGCTGTTGTGGCTGCGGGCGCTCGCGGGCGCCCGGCAGGACGAGGCGCGCGCAAACTTTCGCGACCGGTACGGTGTCGAACCTCCCTGGGTGCTGGTGATCGCGCCCACCGGGGCCTGCAACCTCGGCTGCCCCGGATGCTATTCGGGCGCGTCGAAGGGAGGCTCCTCGATGCCGTATTACGAGCTCGACAGGATCATCGACGAGGCGAGGAGGCTCTGGGGGATAAAGGTCGTTGTCTTCACCGGTGGCGAGCCTTTCCTCTACAGGTCCGAATCGAGGGGGATACTGGACGTCATAGAGAGCCACCCCGACGTGCTCTCTTTGATCTTCACGAACGGGACGCTGATAGACCGCGTCGCGGCCAGGCGACTCGCGACGATCGGGACTCCGACGGTTGCACTCTCGGTCGAGGGGCTCAAGGAGTCGACCGACGCGAGGCGGGGCCCAGGTGCTTTCGACAAGATAATGAGGACCCTCGACGAGCTAAGTGACGCCGGCGCACTGTGCGGCATATCGATGACCGCCACGAAGGACAACTGCGAGGAGATATTCTCGGACGAGCTCCTCGACCTCTTCTTCGATGAGAAATCTGCCTTCTACGGGTTCGTGTTCCAGTATATGCCGGAGGGGCGTGACCCCGACCCTTCCCTGATGGTGACACCAGAGCAGAGGCTCTGGATGTGGAAGCGCTCATGGGAGGTCATCGAGAAGCGGAAGATCCCGCTCTTCGATTTCTGGAACCACGGCACGATGATCGGAGGCTGCGTCGCGGCCGGACGTGAGCGCGGCTACCTCTATATTGACTGGGACGGAAACGTGCAGCCCTGCGTTTTCGCGCCTTACACGTCGTGCAATATCCACGAGATACATTCGAAGGGCGGGACCCTCAACGACGCCTGGGAGACGCCTCTGCTCGCCGGCGTCAGGCGGTGGCAGGCCGATCACGCCTCCAGGAACGGCGCTGTCGTACACACCGGGCTGGGAGGCGGGATGGTGTGCGCGTGCCCGGTGAGGGACCACTACGCCGACTTCGTAGAGATAGTCGAGAAGGCCGGGGCGAAGCCGGTAGACCCATCGGCGATCTCTTGTTCGACGAACCCCGTATTCGCCAAGCAGATGATAGACTACGGCCGCGACTTCGCCGATTTCAGCCGGCCTGTGCTCGACGCCGAGTACGGCCAGGCGGCGCCCGCCATATGACGGGAACGATAGTCCGGCAGGAGTCCGGACCCGCCCATATAAGTATTAGCTGAGTAAGCTCTCCGACAGGGAGGTAAAGTTGGGCTGTCTTATCGCCGTCATCGCCGTGTTATCGCCACGCATCGCACTCTTCATCATCTGGGTCTTCACCCCTTACGTCAGCCGGGCGTTCAACCACGTCTGGATATGGCCCCTGTTGGGACTGATATTCCTGCCTTTCACCACTATCATCTATTCCCTCGTGTGGTCGCAGGGAGTCGGTGTCACCGGTTCGGCCTGGGTATGGGTCGGCTTAGGGGTACTTCTCGATTTGCTCTGGCACGGCGCCAGCGCGAGCAAGAGGGCCCGCCGGCGCGCCTACGACTGAGACATACCCGGTCCGCCGAACCTTCGCATTGGCGCATTGGTGCCTGGCACCTTTTTTGCATTTTTTCGCATTCTGGTAATTGATGCCAGTTCCTGGTCCGGAACAAGCGAGATTCCGATTTCTTCCTGCTGCCCGTATAATTGCGCCATCGGTAGCGCACGGGGAAACCACTGAGCGGATCATCATTTGAACGTAGAGCCGGCCGTCGAAAAAAGCATCCACAGAAACCTCCTTGCAATGAAACGCGGCAAAGTGGGCATCTACGCCCTGCTCGCGTTCTGCGTACTGGCGTGTGCGGCTGTCGCGGTCTGGAACCACGTGGACACCGGCCTCCAGATGAAGGGACAATACTCGGGCCTCGAACTTTTCTTCATCCTGGCATTCACACTCGCGACGTGCGTCAACGCGTTTTTCATAAACCGGTCACTGCTCAAGGTCTGGAACCAGTTCACGGCCGTCACAGCCGAAGTACGCGAGTACGACGCCGGGAGGTTCAAGCTCTTCAAGGATTCGCTGGACACTGTAAGCCTCGGCCTCGGTCTGCAACCGCCCATGCTGTCGGTCGTCAACATGAAGACAGCGAACTCTCTCTCTTACACGAAGGGTGGCAGGAAGTTCGTGGGCGTCAGCCCCGAGCTTCTATCGGCCGACCTGACGCAGGCCGAGGTCGAAGCCGTGATGGCGCACCAGATCGCGCACACCGCGAGCGGAGAGTCTTTGAAGCGGCCGCCCCTTCTCGGGCTCTTTGTGTTCTTTGTGCTGCTCTACCCTCTGTCAGTCGTCCTTGGAGCCGCAGGGTCTGACGGGCTCAGCCTCCCACTCGTTACTGTTGCGCCTCTCGTGTCATTCTTTGGTTTCATCTTCGCCGGCATAATACTGGTGATCAAGTACGGCGCGGGCAACCCGGAGATGCCCAGGTTTCCGCAGGACATCCTCGCCGACTCTGTCGCGGTCAAGATAACCTCCGATCCCGGTTCGCTGAAGAGTGCCCTTCTCAAACTCTGCGGGCTCATGGTGAAGTCGAAAGACATGCCGGCCGAGCGACTGACGTTCAGCCGCCTGTTCGTCGGGCCTCTCAAGCACTGGTCCGTCCCTGAGCAGATGAAGACATTCGACTACGCGCCGGCTTACGAAACGACGATTGAGAACAACCTCATAAAAGACATGAAAGAATTCATTGGCCTCGAGAACAACCTCCTGGACGAACGGTTCGAGAACCTTGGTCTGATCTAGCAGAACTCCTGGCAGGCATTCGAACAGAACTGGCGCCAGTTCACGAAATCCGTCTGAATCTCGCATTTTGCAACATTCGTGCCTGACACCTTTGTCGCATTCTGGTATTTCCTGGTAATCGCGGCGCGATCGGGGCGGCAGTGAGTAGGGCAAGCAACGAGAATTCGTGCGGTATCGTGTCAAGCGATTCACCTGGAGGATGAAGTGGCGCAGACTGCGACCCGGAAGTTCTTTATCGCGAACAAGAAGCCGGTTAAGGGTGTCCTGCTTGTGCTCCTCGCCGGCGCTCTTGCCGCGCCCTATCTCCTGGTCCGATTCTCTGCGTTGCAGGACGGGTGGACCACGACGATGAGGACCGCCGGCATCCTGGCCTACACGCTCATCTTCCTGAACCTGGTAACGGGACCGATGAGCCGCTGGTTTTACCTCATCTTCAAGCCGCGTCGAGTCCAGGCGTTCCACATCGTGACCGGGGTCGCGGGTTTTTCGCTCGCGGTGCTCCACGGGGTCATCGTCTTCGTGCTGGCCCACTACCGGGACCACCCGGCCACCTGGCTCATCGGCCCGATAACGCTCGGGCTGCTCGTGGTGACGATCGTGGTGGCGTTTGAAAAGAAACGCCTGCCGCACCTCTGGCGGAGGATCCATCAGCTCAACTACCTGATATTCGTCGCCGTCTTTGTAAAGGCCGTCCTGATAGGCTCGACCCTTGCATCCGGGTCGGCCACCGGGACCGCGACGACAGCGGTCATGAGCCTGGAGATGGCAATAGTCGTCCTTGCCACCGCAACGCGTATCAGGGACTACACGGCATCGAGGGCCCGCAGGAAAGCGCGTGAAGTCGAAAAGTCGGAGGCCCGAACGAGCCCGGCGACATGTGCCTGCTCAATAATCCCGAAACGTCACTCGAACTGCTAGTGATGGAAACCGGTAGCCTGCTTCTTATCGTGTAACGGCGCTGGCAGTTTCTTGAGCAACAATTGCTCCCGCTTCAGGTCTTCGATAAGCATGTCCGCCATGTCGTAGGTAAACCCGCGCCTGACGACTATGCGCAGGGCGGACAGGTCCTCCCTGTTCTTGGGGAATGTGTACGCGGGTACCAGCCAGCCGCGCTCCCTCAGGGTCCTCGACACGTCGAAGACCGTGTAGTTCTTGATCTCGGCCTTGAGCTTGAACGCGAAAACCGGCAGCTCGTCCCCCTTCGTGATGCACTCGAACGGCCCCATCTTGTCGATACGCTCGGACAGGTGCATCGCGACTTCGCGCGCGTAACCCTGGACGCCCTTGAACCCTTCGAAGCCCAGCCTCAGGAAGTTGTAGTACTGAGCGACGACCTGCGCTCCCGGACGCGAGAAGTTGAGGGCGAAGGTCGGCATGTTGTCTCCAAGGTAGTTCACCCAGAAGATGAGGTCTTCGGGCAGCGCCTCGTTGTCCCTCCAGATTATCCAGCCGACTCCCGGGTAAACCAGGCCGTACTTGTGTCCGGAGTTGTTTATCGAAGCTACCCGCGGCAGCCGGAAATCCCATTCGAGGTCCGGGTCCAGGAACGGCGCTATCATCGCCCCCGAGGCCCCGTCGACGTGGACATTGATGTCCAGCCCGGTCTTATCCTTGAGGCCATCGAGTGCCTCGCAGATCTCTTTGACCGGCTCGTAAGAGCCGTCGAACGTCGAACCGAGGATAGCGACAACACCTATCGTGTTCTCGTCGCATAGCTTGACCGCTTCTTCGGCGGACAGGTGGTACCGGTCGCCTTCCATGGGCACGGTGCGCATCTCGACGTCCCAGTAGTTGCAGAACTTGTCCCAGCAGACCTGCACGTTGATCCCCATGACCATGTTCGGCCTGTCGGTAGACTTCCCCTCGACCTTCCGCCTGTTCTGCCACCTGCGCTTCATCGCCAGCCCCGCGAGCATCGCCGCCTCGCTCGAGCCGGTCGTCGAGCATCCGGTCGCCTTGCGTACGTCCGGTGCGTGCCAGAGGTTGCTGAGAATATTCAAGCATCGGGCCTCGACGACAGCGGTCTGCGGATACTCGTCCTTGTCTATCATGTTCTTGTCGAAGCATTCCGCCATCAGTACCTGCGCCTCGGGCTCCATCCATGTCGTGACAAATGTAGCCAGGTTCAGTCTTGCGTTCCCGTCGAGCATCAGCTCGTCGTGGAGGATCTGGTATACGATCTCGGGCCTCATCGCTCCATCAGGCAGCGTGTGCCGAGGGATCCTCTTGCCCTCCGCCAGGAAGATGCTCTCTTTCTCGTCCATCTCCCGCTGTGCGGGTCCCTTCGGGTGTTTCAATGCCATCTCGCCTACCTCCTGAACTGCGCCGCGTTATCCTTGAGATCCTTGTGGCTCTTTCGCTCATAAGCCGCAGGCCAACATTCTACTCTTTCGGATGTGAGACACGGAATCGATGCTCGGGCCGGATCTTGCAGTACCAGAGTGTCTTGCGCCTTCCTGCAGGAGTCCGGGCAGGCGCGTATTGGTAGCTCAAGCAGTTGGCATAGCAGTCTTTCGAGAGAAGGCAGCCGGAACTGGGTGGGTCACGTGGTTGTCTCTTATGGAGCGGTCCTCCCCTGCCCTAACTGGATGAGGACGTGCGCGCTCCTCGAATTATTATGCTGGTCGACTGGTTCGGGATCATTCTGACGGCGGCCTCTTTGACCTCTCTGACCTCGTCAACCTTTTCGGCCTCTTCGGCCTCTTCGTCAACGTCGCTTTCGTCGTCTTCGCCGAGCATCAGAGCTTCGCCGTCGAGGAACGAGCCCATCTGCTTCACTATCTTCCTGAGCTTCTTGATCTCCAGCCTGAGTGTCTCTTCCCTGTCGGAACAGACGACTTCCGGCTGTCTTCCTTCGAGGAACTCGCTCATCTCGGCAAGACCGGTCGCCGACAGCTCGGGGTCCTCGGACATGAACTTGTTCGCGACGTCCCGGACGTCTTTCATCTCCACGAGTCTCATCATGACGTAGTTGCGGAACTGGACCACGGTTTCCATACCCTTCGTGTCTCCGACCATGACCAGCCGCATGACTCCCGCCCCGAGCCGTGCGTCCATCGTCTCGATGAGGCAGTCGACGTTCAGGTCCAGGAGGTCCTGGACCACTCCCTTGAAACCCTGGCCGAAGCCCTCGCCACCGGTCTTTTCCATCAGGCCCCCGGCACCCTGCATCAGGCTCGTGATGCTCTTTGTCATATCAGAGAGTGGTTTGAGTGGATTGTTCAACACAACCTCCTCGCAGCAGGAACAGACTTCGCGAGTCACTTCAACGTGAGCGTTACTGTTCCTGTTAAGTCAACGGTTGCGAATCAGTCGGCTACAGGAACCGCCCAGCCAGCGGTTCGATGTAGATGCGCCGGGCGCCGCGAGTCAGGCGACCGCTTCGTCGGAGACTATCTTCCCGTCGCTGATCGAGATGATGCGGCGCGTGCGGTCGGCCACCATCGGGTCGTGCGTCACGATCGCGAAGGTCTGGTCGAGCTGCGCGTTCAGCTCCCTCAGCAAGTCCATTATCTTCACCGTGTTCGCCGTGTCGAGCTCGCCGGTAGGCTCGTCCGCGAGGACCAGCGCCGGCTCGGTGACCAGGGCGCGCGCGATGGCGACCCTCTGGGCTTCCCCGCCGGACAGCTGTGACGGCTTGTTGCCGGCGCGGTCAGTGAGCCCTACCTTTTCCAGCGCCTCCAGGGCGCGACTCTTGCGCTCGGTCGGCTTTATCTTGAGGTATCGCATCGGGAGCTCTACGTTCTCAAGGGCATTGAGCACCGGGAGGAGGTTGAACTCCTGGAAGACAAAACCCACCTTCTCGCGCCTGATGGCCGCGAGTTCCTTGCCGGAGAGGTTTCCGGTCTCGGCGCCGTCGATGTTGACCGTACCTGAAGTAGGCACGTCCAGGCACCCGAGCAGGTGGAGCAAGGTGGTCTTCCCCGACCCGGAGGGCCCCATTATCGAGAGGAACTCACCCTTTTCGATGGAAAGGTCCAGCCCGTTCACTGCGTTGATGGTGGTCTCACCGACCTGGTATATCTTCTTCAGGTCCGTCGTGGTGACGATGCTCATCCTCTACTCCTCCTTCAGTGCGTCTACGGGGTTCAGTCTCGCGGCGCGCAGCGCAGGGAACAGGCCCGCAAGCGTCGCGAGGACCGTCGCGAAGATGACCGGCCCCACGATGACGGTTACGGTCACCGTGAAGATGATGACGTTGCTGTGCGCGGTCGCGCTGTTCAGACCCTTGATCGCCAGGAGGCCGAGCAGCATTCCCACCGCCCCCGCGACAAGTCCGATCATCGCCGCCTCACCGAGATACTCTCGCAGGATGGTGCCCGTGGGCGCCCCGATGGCCTTCTTCAGCCCTATCTCCCTGCGGCGCTCGGACACGGACATGATCATCGTGTTGATGACCGAGAGGCCTCCGACGAACAGCGCGATGAACGCGATGCCGAGGATTATCGCGCTGAAGATGGTGCTGATATTCGAGATCTGCTTCTCAGCCTGCAGCGGCGAGGTCGTCTTGATGCCCGGGACGGCCTTACCGATCTGCGCCGACAGCGCCTCTATATCGACTCCGGCCTTGGGGAAGACTGTTATCGACTGGGCGAGCCCTTCCGCTTTGAAGTAAGGGTTCTCGGCCAGGAAGACCTTCATGGCGTCCTGGTACGGGACGAAGGCCCAGTTGTCGGTCACACCGAGCGTGGTATCCATGATTCCCACGACCTGCAGTTGCTGCCCTTTGAGGGTCACTGTCTGGCCGACCGAAGCGCTCATGTCCTTGGCCAGTGTCGAGCCGAGCAGCACTTTGCCGGAGTCGCCCGGTTGCAGCTCCCGCCCCTTCGATATCTTGGTGTTGTTGAACATGCTCGTGCCCGCGATCGGCTGATAGCCGACCATCAGCTGCGGCTGACTCATGCCCTCCGACGCTTTCAGTTGCACCATTATGACGCCGGACGCGCCTTTGACTCCCGGCACCTTCTGGATTTCGGGGATCTTCGACATCTCGATCAACTTCATGCTCCCCAGGGACATGCCCATGTGGCTGCCTGCCGATGCCGGAGCGACCGTGATCTTGTCTGCGATGAACCCTTTCATCCCGTTTATCTGCTGGTTCATCCGGGCTGTCATGCCCCCCAGCACTGTCAGCGCGAAGATACCCACCACGATACCGAATATCGTGAGGAACGTACGCCCTTTGCGGCGCCACATGTTTCTGAAGATGAACGTCATCTCGAACCTGCCTTCTCTTTCCCGGTAACGGTGCTGCCGGTTTTCTCTCGAGCTTTCTTTATAGCCAGGTAGCGGCGATGAAAGTATTCGATATCTGAAGCCATGACCACCAGGTGGAGTTCGACGAATTCTTCGAGCGCGCGCCATCCTTCTTTCGTGATATGGAAGACCTTGCGCGGCGGGCCGGAGCCCTCGTCGACGAGTTCGGCGGTCACCAGGCTTTCGGCCTCGAGCGCCTTGAGCGCCGGATAGACGGCTGCCGGGTCCACGCTGTCGTCGTAGACGCCCATATCGCACATCTCCCTGAAGAGCGCGTAACCGTGGGCGGGCTTTTCGGCCAGCAGGAGCAAGGCGATCGAAGAAGTTACGAATACGGGTGGCTGATGCTTCTTTCCGAGCATCATCCGCATATGCTGTAGCGGTCTCTCCTCGTCCTGCTTCTCCAAAAGGTGCTTCCTTCCCGGATGTCACTATTATTGTAGTCACAATACTAACCAGTTATTAATATTATTGTCAACCTCCATAATGAACCCGGACTTTACTTGCCTGATATTCTTCAGGCGCGATAGGATACGTCCGTGGCTCTGAGGGGCGTTCACGCACACGCAGGAAACGGGCGATTCGGGAAAGGCACTGACATAGCAAAAGTAAAAAACAAGTCCAGCGCAAAACAGTCGGCCCCGGCCGCTTCACTTCCTGTGAACCCGATGCACCTGCTCCTCCCCCTGGCGCTGGCCCAGTTCATCAACGCTTACGACACGACCGCGATGAACGTCGCGGTCTCGAAGGTAGTTCTGAACCTCCACACATCGATATCGGGCATCCAGGCCGCCCTCACCATCTACTCTCTGGTGATGGCCGCCTGCATGATCACCGGCAGCAAACTCGGCGACATCTGGGGGCGCAACCGCACCTTCTCCATCGGCGTGACCATGTACGGTGTGGGTGCTCTCATCACCGCGTTCAGCTTCAACCTCGGCATGATGACTTTCGGGTGGTCGCTGCTCGAGGGCCTCGGTTCGGCCCTGATGATCCCCGCCATATTCGCCCTGGTGGGAACCATCCTGCCGCCGGGGAAGGACCGGCTCAAAGGCTACGCGATAATCGGCTCCGCCGCGGCGGGCGGCGCCGCGATGGGCCCGCTTCTGATGGGTTTCTGGGCCACGCTGGGTCCCTGGACCTGGCGCCTCTCCTTCATATCCGAAGCGGTCGTGGTCCTGGTGGTGCTCTCGATGCTCCGAAGGATGGGCAAGGCCCCTGCCGTCGAGAACAAGCCGAAGCTCGACGTCGTCGGTGCGATACTCTCCGCGCTGGGCCTGGCACTGATCGTGCTGGGAGTACTGCAGGCGAGCCAGTACGGGTGGGTTCACGCCCGCATACCCGTCGTCTTCCACGACAAGGTCATAATCCCGGCCGGGGGCATATCGCCGGTCATCCCGTTCGTCATAGCGGGAATAATCGTCATCGGTCTTTTCCTCCTCTGGCAGAGGCACAAGACGAACGCCGGCAAAGAACCGCTGATCGAGCTTTCGCTCTTCAAGAGCAGGATGGTGGCCGTAGGGATGCCGATCGTCCTGATGCTGATGTTCATGCAGGCCGGGCTCCTTTTCGTGGTGCCGGTCTTCCTGCAGATATCGTTGAACCTGAGCCCGATACTGTGCGGCATCTGCATCTTCCCGTTGACCGTCTTCCTGATCGTGTTCTCGCAGCTCACAGGCAGGCTCACGAAGAAGTTCTCGCCCAAGACCCTGATCATGGTGGGCATGGCGCTGATACCGCTTGGCATCGTCCTGATCTGGGTACTGCTCTCCGACAAGCCGTCCGCATGGCAGGTGATACCGGGAGGCATAATCGTCGGTATAGGTATCGGCCTCGCGAACGCCCCGCTCCTTAACGCCGTGCAGTCCACCGCCCCGGCGAAAGAGCAGAGCGAGATATCCGGCATCAACCGCGCGTTCTCAAACCTGGGTGGCTCCTTTGGTACCGCGATCGCGGGTGCGGTGCTCATGTCTGTGCTTATCACGACGACCCTGAACCTGGTAGGCTCGAACCCGCTCCTGCAGAAGAACGTCTCGGCGAAGCACAAAAGTGAGTTCACGCAGGCGCTGAAAAAGGACGCCCAGACCATAACCGACAAACAGGCCCGGGCAATGTTCGGGAAAGTCGCGGCCGGAGTGGTAAAGAAGGAAGGCCTTTCTCCGTCGCTCGAGAACGCCCTCGCGAGCCAGATGGTGGGTATCAACCATAAGGCACGAAACAAGGCGCTCCTCGCCGCATTGCTGGCGGTCGGTCTCATCGGCATCCTCGGTTTCCTTTTGAGCTTCTTCATGCCGAGGATCCCCAAGAGCAAAGAAGAGGACGACGACGAACCGGCCGATAAACCGACAGAGCAGCCGGCTGCCACCTGAGAAACCTTCCGACGGCCGGATGTTTCATCGATACATCTCTCAAACTTCTTCGTCGGCACTTTCAAGGCCGTCAGCTAGAATCCGATATGCCAGTGGACCGGCTACTTTCAGGAGTGACCCGATAGTTTGAGCACGCACTCAGCTGGAAACGGTATCGCGATGGGAGCGACGCGGAAGGGCTCGAATGCCCTGCGACGCGTTTGGTCTTTATTCCTTGCCGCGACGATCATCGCCGTTATGCTGGCGACCGTCTTGCCGTTATCGGGCTGCGGCACAAAGACTGCATTCCCGGTCACGGCCGCCGAACTCGATACCGCCCGGCTGAAGGTGAACGGGTACCTCACGGAAAAAGGCAGAGGCCTTGCAGCCGGCAGGACCAGAGGAGCCACTGTCTATTCGATGCAGCTGAGGCTGGACACGGCCGGCAAGACGCTGTCCGGCAACGAGCGGGTCCTCTACACGAACAGGTCGTCGGATCCCCTCACAGAGGTCGTCTTCCGCGTATATGCCAACGATGTGGCGGCGCGTGGCGGGGGGAGTCCGGTGACCGTCAACGATCTCGAAGCGGACGGCCGCCCGGCCAGGCACTCGCTCAACGGTTCGATCCTTCACGTGGCCCTGCCGTCACCTCTGGCACCGGGAAAAAAGACGTACCTGTCGTTCGATTTTATCGAGCCTGTGCCGTCCACCGAAAAGAGTGACGGCATCTTCGGCTGCGAGGGGGGTACTTTCGACCTCGGCAACTTCGCGCCCACTGTTGTTATGTACTCGAACGGCGCCTGGGACAATCGCTCGGCGCCGTCGTACGGCGACGTCATGTTCTACGACTGCTCTTATTACTTCGTCTCTCTCGAGGCCCCGGAAGATTTCGTTCTAGCGACGACAGGGACACAGACCGGGAGCGACGGCGACAGGCGGATCTACTCTGCGGGCCCGGTCAGGGATTTCGAGATCCAGGCCAGCGATGCGTACAAGTCGTTATCGCGCAAGGTCGGTCAGACAACGATAACCTCGTATTACATGGGGAACGAACCCGTAACGGGAAAGGCAGCACTCGACTACGGGTGCACCGCCTTTCAACTTTATTCCAGGCATTTCGGGCCGTATCCCTACACGCGCCTCAACGTCTGCGAAGCACCCCTGGACGATGAAGGGATGGAATACACGGGACAGGTCCAGATCGCCTCGAGCCTGTACGGTGATCCCAAGGACGTGAGCGATCTAGAGTACACCGTCGCGCACGAGGTCTGCCACCAGTGGTGGGCGCTCGGGGTGGGAAGCGACTCGATCGACCGCGCATGGCAGGACGAGTCGCTGACGAGCTACTGCGAGTCGCTCTACACTCTCTGGCGATACGGCGAGGCGGCGGCGAAGACCTACATCCAGGACTACGACGTCGACGGCTACCTATCGTCGCGAGAGGAAGGCGTCCCGGACGGGGTCGTTGACCAGCCTATGGCGGCCTTCCTGGACGGGGACCAGTACACGATGCTCGTCTACCTGAAGGGCGCCCTTTTCTTCGACAGCCTGAGGAACATGAAAGGCGGGCAGAGCTTTGACAGGAGCCTGGCGCAGTACTACAGGAAGAACCTGTTTCTCAACGCGTCACCTCAGGACCTGATCTCCTCTTTCGGCGCGAACTCGAGTGACCCGGCCTCTGTCAACGCCCTCTACGAACGGTGGATGCACGGAGTCTACGGCGATGCCGACATCAAGGCGCAGGGGAACTGAGCCCGTGTCCCTTAAGACGCGCGCGGCACTGCGCGGGAGAATGAATTGCCCGAAGTCATCGCGGTCCTGCTGGCGTTCATAGCATCGTTCTGCGTCAACTACTCGACCTACCTGCAGAAGAAAGCGGTCGACGCGCTGCCGCAACTGAAGCTCAGGCTCTCACTCCCCGTGCTGAAGTTGTTCGTCACGAACAAGCCGTGGATATCCGCCATGGTCATGGACGGGACCGGCACGGCGCTCTACATGGTCGCACTGATAGTGCTCCCCGTCTCCGTCGTAGAGCCCATCCTGACCGCGGGCATCGCTCTGCTCGCCTACATGGCGATTAAGAAGCTTGGCGAGAAGCCGGGCCGGTTCGACTTCGCGGCGATCGGGATGATCGTGCTCGGCGTGGTGTCCCTGGCAGTGAGCCTGGCCGAAGGGCTGCCGAAGCAGAACACGTACAATGTGCTGGAACTGTGGATAGCCACCGGCGCCGTCCTCTTTCTCATCGTCATGGTCCCTGTCGTTTTCCGGCTGGCCGGCCGCGGTAACATCGCGGCGGGGCTGGGATTCTCGGGCGGGATGACGATCGGCCTCGCGTCGGTCTTCTCCAGGCTGCTCATGGGCAACTTCGGGCATCTGTGGTACGTCTGGCTGCCCGTGTGCATCGTGCTCTACCCGATCGGCTTCCTGGTCTTCCAGGCCGGCCTGCAGAGAGGCAACGCGACGGTCGTAGCGCCGATATACAACAGCCTTGTGCTCTGCATTCCGATAATACTCGGCAGCGTCGCACTGAACGAGAGCCTCCCGTCCAGCGCCGCGCTCACGGTCTGCCGGATCCTGGCCTTTGTCCTGATCGCCGCCGGCACCGTGATACTCTCGCGAAGCACCGCCGGCGAGCGTCCGGTCCTGATCGAGGATCCCAGGCCGGGCGATGAAGAGGTCTCCACACGCTGAGATAGAATCAGAACACTATCGAGTGTAATGTCGGCTGGCTGCAAGGGGGCGTTTCGATGGCGAATCCGGAGGAGTTCATAAAGAAGTACCACGTGGCGGTTGCCAGGGCCAACAAAGGGCAGCTCGACAAGATCAAGCCGAAGATAGCTTCCGAATGGGTGAACGAGTGGATGGCTGAAGTCGGCGACAGCATCACGGACCCCGCGGAGTTCCGCGACAAGTTCGAGCAGTTTCTCGTCGAGGGCCTCGGTTTCGCGGACAAGACCAGTGTCACGATCGATAGCGACGAGCTCCTCATCGACGTGGGCGGCTGCATGATCTGTCCGGGTAACGATATTCTGAAGAAGGCCGGAGAGGAGGCCCTCTGCCCTGTCACACCGACCGGCATGATGGCGATATCTCGCGTGATGGGCAAGAAAGCCACGCTTCTTGGTGTCGACAAAGAAGGCAAGCCTGTAGGCTTCTGCGAGATAAGGTACAAGCTCGAGGAGAAAGGTTCCTGATGAGCCTGATTGATGACTACGACATAGAGCTCTCGACGCCGGACTGCGACCTCGAATCGCAGATCTACAAGGCGTCGGTGACGTTCGACGCCGACATCACCGATGCGCTTCCTTACGTGAACGCGACGGTGGACAAAGCCGAGTACATACCCGGCATCCCGGTCCTCGTCTGGACGGAAGACGCTCACAAGTACGCGCTCCGCCCTCGTGAGATCGCCATCAGCAACATCACCGAGAGGCGCGAGGCGGGGATCCTCGCCAGCAAGCTCGTCGACCGGATCAACTCTACCTGGGAAAAGAGGGCCGATATCGAGCCGAGCTACGAGACCTACGAGCGGCCGAAGGTCCTCGATATCCTCAAGTTGCTGCCGCGCACGAACTGCAAGGAGTGCGGACTTCCTACCTGTATGGCTTTTGCCGACGCTCTGACGAAGGACAAGGCCGGCCTCGAGAAGTGCCCCGCAATATGTACCGAGGAATGCGCCGACAAGCGTGCCGCCCTGGAGGAGCTGGGACTGTAAGACTTGATTTCCGGTACCCACGATGACGGCGGGTTGAGTTCTCCTAAGGGCGCTCTGCTCTCTCGATCCCACCGTTTCTGACCGCCTGGATAGAAGAATAGGAAGCGACCAGCGCCGAAAAGCCGGCGATCACCGTGATGAGTATCGCTTTCATGCCGTACGTCAGATCGGAGAAGAGCCCGCCGGCCGCGATACCGACGATCAGCAGCACCACCAGCAGCAGCGCGGACGCGCCGAGGGCGAGTCCGTTAACTATAGAAGCCTGTGCCACCGACCTGACCCTTCCCGGGGGTCGTCGCCTGCGAACCGAGAATATCCATCCCCTCCGGTACGACCTGATCGCCAGCCAGGAGGCCACCGCGGCGACCACGAAAGCAACGAACACGCTGCCGAGGAGCAGGTCGGCGGCCAGAAAGGCCGAGGGATACGTACTGTACTGGCCGTATAAGTGTCCCACAAGTACCGTCAGGAATAAGGCCGCGGCTGCGGCCGCTATCCCCGCGCCGAGCGAGTACAGTTTCGGTGTGGAGACCAGCGGGCTATGTTTCCGGACCTTCGTCCCTTCGGTCTTTCCCACGGTCTGCCGGTACGCCCTCCAGAAATAGCGCGCCGACGTGTTCCTGAATTTCCAGAAGGCCCAGAACCCGCTGGTGTTGCCCTCCGCGATCCAGACTTTCTGAGGATGTGTCGACCACCTTCTCACCCGGCCGAGCATGGCGAACAGGCCGTAAAACTTCATGTAGGCCTTCAGCTGAAGCTCCATGATCTCCATGCGCGAAAGGTTATCGGTGTGCATCTGTGGCTCGCACTCGCAGTATTCCGCGAAGTCATACTCGTCGATCAGGCCCCGCTCGCTGGCCTGCCGGAAGAGGTCTGTCCCGGGGTACGGTGTGATGACCGTGAAGTCGGCGAGGTCCAGCGGGAGATCCCTGCACATCTTTATCAAGGCCTCGACGTCCTCGTAGGTGTCGTCCAGGTTTCCCACGATGTGACCCGCCCATATCAGGATGCCGTTCGAATCGAGGATCTCGCAGGCGCGCCGGATGTCCTCGATACGCGTCTTCTTGTTCATCCTGTCCAGCGCCGCCTGTGTAGCGGCCTCGATCCCGATGAACACCACGCGCATGTTCGCGCGCGCCATCTTCGCAACCACCTCCGGGTGGCGCACTATCGAGTCCACCCTGGAGAACACGGAATAGATGCGGTCGTCAAGGCCTTCTTGAACGATCAGGTCGCAGATGGCCTCGACCTTGTCCATGTCGTGGCAGAAATTGTCGTCGACGATGCTGATGATCTCGGCGCCGCCCGTCCTCCTGATCTCCTGGATCACTTCCCCGGGCTCGAGCTCCCTGTAGTCAGGCCAGAGCTTCGGGACGCAGCAGAAGCTGCACCTGTGCGGGCACCCCCTGGCGGTGCTGATCGCGTCCATGCTCTTGCCGAAGGCCACGTAGCTGTCCTTGTACCGGGAGACCAGGTCCCTCCGCGGAGGTGGCAGCTGGTTCAGTACGGCCGGCGCCCTGTCGGGGTTGTGGACCACGCCGGAGGGGCCCCAGTAGCTGATCCCGACGATCGACTCCCAGGGCCTGCCGTCGGCGATCTCCCTGAACGGGTATTCACCCTCGCCGCGTACGACGATGTCCACTTCCGGGTTCCCGGCGACCTGTGGCATGAGCGACGCGTGCGGGCCCCCGAGCACGGTCAGGGCGCCGCACTCTTTTGCCAGGCGGCACAGCTCCAGCGCGGAGTCTATCGAAGGAGTCAGGACCGATATCCCTACTATGTCCACCGCGCTCATTCTGTGGACGAGGTCCTTTCGCTTAAGGCGATCGATCTTGAGGTCCAGGATCTCGACCTCGTGGCCGTCGAGCACTGCCGCAACGGACATCAGGCCCAGCGGGGGGTAACGCATCGTGTAGTCGAGCAAAGGGACCAGCTTCGGCGGGTTTATCAGAAGCACTCTGGCCATTGTCGCCTGTCTGTCTCGTGAGGTATCGTCCGGTCAAAACGGATTATATCCCGTCGCGTTTCCGGAACACAGGCTTCGCGATTGATCACCCGTATTGCCAGCGGGACAACGTTCATATTGAATTATCTCTTTGAGCGCCGGGAACTACTTTTGTGGAGTGTTTCAATGGAAGAAGCTGAGCCTTCGAGCCTGCACATAATGGCAAAGCCCACAGGTTCCATATGCAACCTGGACTGCGAATACTGTTTCTTCCTGTCCAAAGAGCGGCTTTACCCGGACAGCGATTTCCGAATGACCTCCGAGGTGATGCGCGAGTACATCGCGCAGTACGTCAACGCCGTTCCGGCCGGAGATGTAATGATCGCATGGCAGGGCGGCGAGCCCATGATGATGGGGTTGGACTTTTTCGCCGAATCTGTCGAATGCGCGAGGGCGTACGCCACCCCGGAAAAGAACATCGCCTTCTCGATCCAGACGAACGGGACTCTCATCGACGAAAAGTTCTGTGATTTCTTCCGAGGGAACTCCTTTCTCGTCGGGCTGTCCCTTGACGGGCCGCGCGAGCTGCACGACGCGTACCGGCACGACAAGAGTGGCGGCGAGACTTTTGACAGGGTCGTCCGTGCGGCCCGGATGATGCAGAGGCGCGACGTCGACTTCAACATACTCTGCTCGGTACACGCGGCTAACCAGGGGCATCCGCTCGATGTCTATCGCTTCTTCCGCGACGAGCTGGGGGTCAAGTGGATACAGTTCGTTCCGATCGTCGAGAGGATCAACGCGGACGGCACCACCCTGCTCCAGGAAGGCGACTCGGTGACTGACCGCTCCGTTGACCCGGCGGCGTGGGGCGATTTCCTGAACGGTGTGTTCGACGAGTGGCTGGTCAGCGATGTCGGCGACGTTCACGTCAATTTCTTCGAAGCAGCTTTCGCCTCATGGGCGGGCGCGCCCGCCCTGGCTTGCATCTTCGCGGAGACCTGCGGAGGGGCGCTGGTGCTCGAGCACAACGGGGACCTCTACTCGTGCGACCATTTCGTAGAGCCGCGGCACCTTCTGGGAAACATCATGTCCGCTCCTCTGGCAGAGCTCGTCCGCTCTGAAAAGCAGAGGGATTTCGGGGAGGCGAAGCGTTCGGCACTTCCCCGCCTGTGCACTGAGTGCGAGTTGCTGTTCGCCTGCGGTGGCGAATGCCCCAAGAACCGCTTCCTACTCACCGACGCCGACGATCCGGGCCTGAACTACCTTTGCGCCGGCTACAAGGCGTTCTTCGAACACGTCGACACCCCGATGCGCGCGATGGCTCGGCTGTATCGTTACGGCCGCAATCCATCGGAGATCATGGAGATCCTCGCGGAGAAGCAGGCGGCGATGCGCAGCGCGTTCACGAAAGCCGGGCGCAACGACCCTTGTCCGTGCGGGAGCAGGATGAAGTTCAAACAGTGCCACGGTAAGACGTAGGAAACCCGTCCCCGACGATCTTCCTCAAAACCCTTCTCAGGTCAGGCCTGTGACTCCCTTCCCGATCAGCAGCACACCGAAGACCAGGAACAGTACCACCATCACCGCCGAGTTGTGTAGCGTGAGCCACCTGTTCCAGCCGTCCAGGATCTTCACCGCCCGTTCCTTCATCGCGAAGTAGACGACGAGCGGCAGTGCGACTCCGATCGTCGCGATGACGATGAAGATCACGAGGGTCACGGCCTGCCGGCCGGCCGAGATGCTGGATTGAGCGATGGCAGACGCCGCGGCGATTAGCAGGATCAGGTTCTTCGGGTTGACCGCGGAGAAGACCGCCCCGAATACCATAGATTTTGGCCAGGTGAACTTATCGATCGTCTTCATCCAACTCGGCATCTCCGGCTCTTCACCCTCCTTGGGCCTCTTTCTCCAGTTCCTGAACGCAGCGAAGAGAAGAACGACCCCGAGAAGTATCTTGAAGGCATATGCCCCCTTGGAAGGGTCGCCTGAGCTGATACCTATCGAGTCGGCGATCACCAGAATGATCGTGCCGGCGATGGCGGCTCCACCGAGCCAGCCGATGAGAAAGGACGGGCCGTTGACGCTGCCGCGAGACGTCGACAGCATCAGGATCACTGCGATTATCGGTACCGGGCTGATCGCGATGCCGACAGCCAGCGGCAATATGTCGCCGATTACTTTGCCCACGTGCCATCCCCCTTCTTGATTTTGACACCTTATGGTATCAAAAGGGACGAGGGGTGGTGCAAGGCTGACACGGTGAGACAAGTACGTCTCGATCGTGGCAGCCTCTCACCTTTTTCTAAGTGGCGATCACTGAGGGTTGGAGGCCGCCGGCGTCGGCGCCATCACCTTGATGAGCTCTCCGTTGATCGTATCGGCCACACCCTCGATGCTGGACGGGTACCTGTTTATCAGCACTATGCTCGTGGACTTCGAGCTCGTGAAGTAGTACATGGACGAGTTGTATCCCGGGACCTCTCCCGAGTGTCCGACGAACTTCCCCGCCCCTCCCATCACGCCCAGCCCGTACGACGGGGTGTTGGGAGCGGCGAACGTGACCTGCTCGGCGTGCATCTCCTTGCTCAGAAGCTTGCCGCTGGACAGCGCCTGCGCCCAGATCTTCAGGTCGTCCAGGTTGCCGATCATCCCGCCGGCCGTCCAGAAGGGGCTCGGGGAGTAGATGCTGATGTCTGCGAGGTTTCCACTGCCGGTAGGCTGCCCCTTTGCCGGCCAGTAGCCGTGCATGTAGGGCGCAGGGATCTGCGTGCTGGTAGGGAACGAGGTGTTCTTCAGGCCCAGCTTGTCGATGATCCCCGTGGTTATCACTTCCCCCGCGGTCTTTCCTGTCACGTTCTCGATGATCATCCCCAGCAGGACGAAATTGGTGTTGCAATACATGTACTGTTGCCCCGGGGGGAAGACGGCCGGATGGGACGTCGCTATGTCGACCATCTTCTGCGGAGGCCAGACGGCACTGGGATCCTTAATGAACTCATTCCAGAACGCCTGGTCATCGGTGTAGTTGAAGAGCCCGGAGGTCATGTTCAAAAGCTGCCTGATCGTTATGCCGTCGCCGTCGGGCACCTGCGGCTCATACTTGCTCAGCTTATCGTCCAGCGAGATCTTCTTCTGGTCGACGAGTTGAAGGACCGCTGTCGCGGTGAAGGTCTTGGTGATGCTGCCGATACGCACTTTGTCCGACGTATTCGGGGCCGCTCCGGTGCTCTTGTCACCCTTGCCCGACCCGACGACCCACGTCCCCTGTTCGGAGAACCACATCCCTACTATCGCCCCCGGGACCTTGTACTTGGCCATTTGCGCGTCGAGAGTCTTCTGCAGGCTGTCCTGCTTGCTCTTACTGAGCGAACCGGAGGATGATGAGCCGCACGACGCGAGAGCGACGGCTGAAAAGCACAGGAGTAGGACGACCGCCAGGATAGTGATGACACGGATCGATCCGGATCGCTTTGACATGGTATCCCCCCTGGTAGTACCGAACAGCTGAAGTCTGACCGTACTCATGCCGGATACTGCGATTATCGGCACCCGTGCCAGCACCATTAACCCCTGCGCCGCTCCATTCCCGGCAGTGGCCGGTATCTCAGCCGTCCTCTCCGATTTCCCTCGCACGCTCGGCGTTCCTCTGCTTGATACGCTCCATCAGGTCCTGGGCTTTGCGCTTGGCGTCGGCCTGTTTCTCGTCCTCCGGCTCCCAGTACGGCTGGAGGATCTTCCACGTGATGGTTCCGCTCATGGGGGGCTCGGGAAAGGCTCCCATGTCGTAGAGCTGCTGCCCCATGAACTCCACCGGCTCCTCCTGGTAGCAGGACCATACGGCCTTGCGTACGAGGTCGGGGTCCTGCTGGAACTGCAGGTCCACCAGCGTCAACTGCTCGCGGAACCGCTCTATCATCTCCAGCGAGATGTTGTACAGGAACGGGTGTGGAGACTCTGTGCCGATTATCCTCTGCTTTTCGTCGACACCCTTTTCGAAGAGAGCGCGGATGACGTCACCGATCAGGTGCCCGGGCGACTCCGGGCCGCCCATCACCAGGTAACGGATGTTCGGGTTGGAGATTATGTTGCAGATCACCTTCTCCAGGCCGATGTTCTCGGTCTGCAGAGTCCCGGACAGCGCAGCCCCGCTCTCGGCGCCGGCACGGACCAACCGCTCTATCTCAGGGGGCACCTTGTCCTGGTCCCACTTCAGGATGATCAGGACGGCCACCGGCGAGCGGTCGTTCCCGCGGATGAAGCAGCCCTCTTCGGGCGGGTAGTCCGGGTGCGTCTCTACCTTCAGCACTTCGCGTCCCTCCTTTGACCTGTGTGCAATGAATGACCGGCTAATCAATCCATCTGATCCCCTGATCAGAAGAACGACTTGATAAGAACCACCAGGTAGTAGATGCCCACACTTATAAACACTACGCCGGCAAACCACCGGAAATACTTCTCGAACTTCTGGATGCGCGCCACGTGCTTCCCAATCTCCGAGACCCCGAGTGAGAGCGCGATAGCGAATATCATCACTGGAAGACCCGTGCCCAGCCCGTAAATGGCTGGTAGCACGACGCCACCCCCTGAATCCAGGGCAATGGGCATTAGCATTCCAAAAAAAAGAATCGCACTGTATGGACAGAACGCCAGTGCAAAGAGGATGCCCAGCAGGAAAGAGCTGACCAGCCCCCAGTCGCCTATTCTTTTTTGAATGGCCGCCGTAATGCGTCCCTTGAAGATCGAGAACTTGATAATGTCCAGCATTACCAACCCAAAGAAGATAAGAAGCGGCCCCAGGATCTTGTCAGCATAGTCCTGGAAAAAGAGTGAGACCCTGGACGCGCTGAGACCGATCAGGATGAGCAGCACCCCGATAAGAGTGTAGGCGAGCATCCGCCCGGCGGTGTAGAGGACACTGGCCAGCAAGGTATACTTGCGATTGTCCAACCTCTTTGAGACGTAGGACAGCGCGGCGATGTTAGTTGCCAGGGGGCATGGGCTGATGGCGGTCAGCAAACCGAGCAGAAACGCCGCAAGGACTACTGGGATACCCGCGAGCGGCAGCTCACCACTGCTGCGCTTGCCGCCGTGCAGGACACTTTTCAGTTCAGTGGCGATGATATCTTTGCATTTCCTGGGATCGTTCCAGTGGAGCCAGACGCTCTTGATCTCCGTGTGTTCGCTCTTGCCTTTAGCGGTCGCGACGATGTACAGGGACGAGCCGGAGACGCCGAGTTCCCGGACGAGTTCCTTGTTCTTCGGGTCGTCGATCTCAAGTGACTTGAATACGAGCTTGCCGTCCTTCATCTCTTTCGCAAATTCGTCTTTTGTCACTTGCCTGGCATATTTCTCAACATCGTTACATGAAACGCAGCGAATCCTGGGGTGGAAGTAGAGCACCTCGACTTTCTCCACGTCCTTCGGCGGTATCGAAATATCTCTCTTCCCGGTGCTTTTCAATTCCTTCTCAGACGCCCCGGCAGAGCCCGCCAAAACCAACGCGAGCAGGATGATGCATATCGACAGAAGTACATACCCGGTCGTCCTTGGCATACGCTCGTTGACTCCCAACCTCAAAGCAGTGCGTCGAGCTGTTTCTTCAGCTGTTCCGGCGTCAACACGCCCACTTTGTTGTTCGCTATGCCGCCATCTTTTCCGAGGAAGAAAGTCGTGGGAATCGTCTGGATGCCGTACTTCGCCGTCAGGTTGTTATCCTGCTGGTCGTAGACGTCCACGATTATAAAGGCGACCTTTCCTTCATACTCGGGCTTTACCGTATTGATGTTTTTCTCGATCTCTTTGCACGGGATGCACGTGCCTGACCCGAACTTGAGCAGTACCGGCTTGCCTTCCGCTTTCGCCTGCGCGATCGCGGCCTCGGACTTGCTGGTGCCCGTCGAAGTCGAAGGCGCCGTGCTCTGCGTTTGTGGTGTTGTGCTCCCTGGAGCGGTGGTGGGGCATGTGCTGTCGGTAGCGTCTGCAGTAGCCTTCTTCGGGCTGCCGCACCCGCACATCGGAGCCAGGACCGCGATCAGCCCGACTGTGAAAAGCAGAACTGCTATCTTCGCCCGTCTAGCTTTCATCTCCACTCTTGTTCCTTTCTTCGATCCAGGCCCTGACCTCGCGCTTCGATGGGACCTTGCCACTCGAGACTACCTCGCCGTCTACGACAACGGCCGGCGTGGACAATACGTCATACCTGGCGATCTCCATAATGTCGGTCACCGGCTCGATTTCCACCTCTACGTCCAGTTCTTTTGCGACAGTGGCAATCAGCTTTTTCGTATTCGCGCACTTCGCGCATCCCGATCCCAGAACCTTGATCTCCATGGAGCCTCCATTCAGTCCTGACTCTGAATCGCCTGAGGACTGACTACTTCCTTCTTCCTCGGGAAATACTTGCGGGTCGCCAATCCTATCTTGACCAGCGCCAGCATGATCGGAACTTCTATCAAAGGGCCGATGACAGTGGCGAGGGTGACCCTCGAACTGATCCCGAAGACGGCTGCCGCGACGGCTATCGCCAGCTCGAAGTTATTGCTCGAGCCCGTGAGCCCTACGGCGATCGAATTCCGATAGTCGATGTTGAACGCCCACGAGGTGATATAGCCTCCCGCGAACATCGTGAAGAAGAAGATGGTAACCGGTATCGCCACCAGCAACACCACTATGGGCTCCTCGACGATCACTTTTCCCTTGAGCGTGAACATCACGATGAGTGTGAACAACAGTCCGACGATAGCCATGACGCGCATCCAGGGAGAGAGCTTGTGTTCGATCCAGTCGTCCCCCCGAGTCTTGACCAGCCTGCGACGAACGAAAAAGCCGATGACGAGGGGCGCCCCCAGGAATATGAGCACGGTAATGAGTATGTTCGGGATGTTGACCCGCGCTATGTTGAAGTCGATCTTCTTGCCACTTCCCGCGATCTGGTTGACGTATCCCTTTGTAAGGAAATAGGCGAAGAACGAGAAGATGAACATCTGCACGACGGAGTTGATGGCCATAAGGACCATCGCCAGCGCGTTATTACCGTCCGCCAGGTACGTCCACATCAAGACCATGGCGATGCACGGGGCTACCCCCAGCAGGACTACGCCGATCGCATACTCCGGGTGGTTGCGAAGAAATATCCATGACAGCAGGTACATGTAGAACGGCGATACGATCCAGCAGAAGAAGATGACGATCCCGAGTTCCTTCCAGGACCTTGCAGCCTTGACCGCCTCCTCGAGCCTTATGCGGAGCATTATCGGAAACATCATCATGAACAGGCCGACCGCAATTGGGATGGAGACAAACCCGATCTTTGCCTTGTCGAGCTGTGGGCCAAGTCCGGGAAATAGCTTCCCGAGGGCCAGCCCTATGCCCATGCAGAGAAAGATCCAGACGAAGAGGTAGCGGTCGAAGAAATCGAGGTGCTTCGGCTTGCCGATCTCTTCGTCGACCTGCTTCTCGTGCTCCTCTCGCTCCTCGAAGTCGCCGGTCAGTACATCGCCCGCGCCGGCCTTCTTCTTCTCACCGGACACTTTTTCTCTTGCCATACGTTCGTGTCCTTTCTAGGAGAGGGCCTCGCAGCCACAGCCGACGTTTTGATAGTCAAGATACTCCAGGAACACCTCGTTCACACTCTTCAGGAATTCCCTTTCTATCGAGTAGTTGTACCTGGTGCCCTCTTTTCTCAACCTGAGGAAACCTGCTTCCCTGAGCACGTTCACGTGGTGCGACGTCAGCTGCTGAGAGATTCCCAACTCTGCCTCTATGTCGCAGACGCAGCTCTCCCCTCTCGACAGGAAGCACATGATTCGCAGCCGGTTGGGATCGGCGAGCGTCTTGAGAGCTTCGGCCAGCTCCACTATGCGCGGGTCCTTCTTGCATTTCGGTTCATTAGCCGTCACCGCGGTCACCTCCATTGAAAAGGCCTTGTATTTACAAACGTACATTGGTATTATATCAGCGATGTCTGCGGATGCAAGCGGGAGTTGACGTCGATGAGCAAGGAGATCCGCGAGGATCGTTCTTCAGGACCGTATACGGGACAGGTGACGTACAGAGAGTTCAACGTGAACGGCCTCGCTTGCCGCGTGCCGGTCGCGGGATACCTGTTCAGCCACAGCGGCAGTTGGGCGAGGATTGATGGCCGACGGGCGAGGACGGGACTGTCCGACTTCGCTCTGCAGAGTGTCGGCGAGGCGGTTTCATTCGAGCCGCCCCTGGTCGGACTCGATTTTGCCGTCTTTGACGAGATCTGCTCGATCATGACTAACGTGACTTCCGTCGAGATGGTCTCTCCCCTGAGCGGAAAAGTGATCAAGGTCAACAAGGGGCTGATCGAGGACTCGCGGCCCATGAACGAGGACCCCTACGAGAGCGGATGGGTAGTCGAGCTCGAGCTCACTGACATTGACGACGACGTCGAGGTACTGATGACCGGCGAACAGTACGAAGAATTCGTGAAAACGAAGTTCGGCGGTGGCCTGAACAGAGCTTGCCCGTGCACGCGCCAGGGCGCCATCGTCCGACGTGGAGATGCCCGGGGTCCGGGACAGGCCGGGCGATCGCACTGATATCGAGCACACAATAACGGGAGGTCGAACCAGGTGAACGAGGTAGATCCGAATGCCACTGACGAGGTCAAGCCGGGCCTGATCATGTGCGTATGTACCGGCAAGTGTCCTGGCTTTTCGAAGATGGACATCTGGGATTTCATCAACAGGGCACGGGTCGAGCTGCCCGTCGAATACGGGTTCATCCACCCTCAGCTGTGCGAGGAGGACGGGGACCGGTTCCTCGCGGATTACCTCCAGGGCAAGAGAAAGGTCATCGTAGCTGCATGCGCGCCCAACATGCAGTACAAGATGTTCAGGGACGCCTTCGAGGCTGCAGGGATGGATGTGAAAAAGGACCTGATACCCCTCGACATCCGTGATATGACAACGGACGAGGCCATTCTGAAGGTGCGCGCCGCGCTCGGCGAACTCGGGGTGAAGGAAGATGAGTGAAGATACGTTCATGGGAGTGTCCAGGGCGAAGGTCCCCTGGTGCCCGACCATAGATTACGGCAAGTGCGATTACTGCATGGAGTGCGACGAGTTCTGCCCTCACGGGGTATTCGAGCGCCGGGAGGGAGAAGAAAAGAAGCTGGTCGTGGCACACCCGGAGAACTGCGTGGTGTTCTGCAGGGCCTGCGGCAAGACCTGCGACCCCGACGCGCTCACGTTCCCCGACAAGAGGGAGACCACGGAGCTCATCAAGCGTCTTCGCGAGGAGGGCAATGATGGCGGTTAGCGATGACGCGGCGGCGATAGTGGTCCTACCCTGCAGCGGCCTGGACAAGGAGGCCGGCAGCGCTTCGCGTGAGATCGCGCTGCTTCTCAGTGATCGCGGCGTCCCTGTGGTGTGCCCCGTCCTGTACGAGCGTTCACCGAAGAGGTACGAGAAGGAACTCGGCTCCCGACGCCTGCTGGTGATCGACGGCTGCAAGACCGGATGCGCGAGCAAGCTCGCCGCCGAGAAGGGGCTGACGATCTCAAAGAAGCTGACCGTTACCGAAGCGGCGAGGATGCTCGGGGTCGAGCCGGGGAAGGACCTGCGCCTTGGAGAAGCATTGAGAGAGCGACTACCGCAGATGGCGGAACAGCTCGCGAAAACGGAAACCGCGCCGCCTGCTTCAGCTGCAGACACGGGAAACGCTTATGAGACGGCAGTCACCTACCGGGAGCTCACCGTAGACAAGTTCAAGTTCCGGGTGCCCGAGGCAGGCTATTTCTTCAACGAGAACGACTGCTGGGCAAGGGTCGCAGACGGGCGGGCGCGCATCGGGGTCTCGGACTACGTCCAGCAGAGCGCGTCTGACATGATCTTCTTCGAGCCACCCGCGATCGGCGCCGAGATCACGATATTCGACGAAGCCGGGTCGCTCGAGACCACCAAGACCGCGCTCGACATCATCTCACCGGTGAGCGGCAAGGTGTCGGCCATCAACGATGCGGTAGTGGAGGCCCCGGAGCTGATCAATGAAGACCCGTATGAGCGCGGCTGGGCTGTCGAGATCGAGCTCACGGACTTCGATTCGGACAGGGGACTTCTGATGGACTCCCCCGCCTATTTCGAATACCTGAAGGAGAAGGCTGAGAAGGAGCACGAGAGGCTTTATGGAGACCGTTAACGGAGGACCGAATGGGTGAAGCCAGAGTATACGTGATCCCGTGCAGCGGCATCGGAAAGGCGACCGCCTCGGTCGGTCGGGATGCCACGTTCCAGGTCATCGAAGATCTGAGGCCGGACACTACCGACACGCTGTGCCTGTCGCTGCTGACGATGGGAGACGAGGAAGCGGTGGCGAAGGTCATCGGTAACAAGGTCATCACGATCGAGGGGTGCGCCAAGGACTGCGCGCGGAAGAACGTCGAGGCCTCCGGGACGTCTCCAGACATCTCGCACCGAGTCCATGAGTTCCTGAAAGAACACCGTGACCTGAAGCCGGAGACCGTACTCGACACTGGCGAAGGCGGCAGAAAGCTCGCCGAAGTCCTCGCAGAGAAAGTGGCGCAAGAGGTCGACGAGCTCGCCGGCAGTCAGAATAGACCTGGAGAGTGAAGGAAGTGGAGATTGAAGCGCGTCCGACGAAGGTCGGTGTCCTCTCGTGTTCAGGCGAGTCCGAGGCGGAAGGCACGATCGCCCGCAACGCGGTGCGCCTGGTCATGGAGAAGTACCGCCCCGGTCTGATCGTGACGCTCTGCCTCCCCCTCTACCTTGCGGGCGACAGCGGTGAGAGGGAATTCGCGAAGAAGGTGCCGGTCATAGCCGTTGACGGCTGCGAAAAGGCGTGCGCCAGGCTGGCCACGGAGAAATACAGCGGCGAAGTCGAGTCGTGGATCGACATACGGGACCTCATAAGGCAGTGGGGAGTGAACGACGAGCTTTCCCGGTCGCATCCCGGCGAGCTCGAGCAGGAGCTCACAGAGAGAGTGGCGCAGGAGATAGTCAAGCTGGTCGATCGTCTCGTCGATGAAGGCAGGGTGGAAGTTGAGCCCCGTTGATACCGCGGAACCGGTGCACGAACACTGTATCCCCCGCCTGGTCTCCATCCCGGAGTCCGGGACCTTCGACCCTCGGCTGAATCTTGAAAGAGAATCCGCCAACATGAAGACGGCGGAAAGCCCGTCTTTTCGCGTCTGGCGCAGCACGGACTCAGTCATGCTTGGCCGATTTCTCCAGCCGGGAAACGAAGTATATGTCGATCGCGCTGAGAAGCTCGGGGTGCCTGTCCTCCACAGGTCCAGCGGCGGCGGAGCAGTCTTCCACGACCTCGGCAATATAAACTATTCCATCTACCTTCCTGACGGTTTCCCGGCCGTCTCAGGTGTCGAGGAAAGCCTGAGAGCGCTTTCTTTCCCTGTTACCAGCCTGCTCGAATCACTTGGTGTTCCCTGGTCCTGGGAGCCGCCCAACAACGTCTATGTCCTCGGGAGGAAGATTTCAGGCTCCGCCCAGGCCAGGTCGGGACGGCGTCTGCTCCACCACGGCACGCTGCTCGTCGAGACAGACCTGGAGAAGATGGATCGGCTGTTGAAGCCCGGCGGGAAAAGCCGGCTCGCTCCTGTGATCAATCTCTCCGAGGTAATCTGCGGCGTCACTGTAAAACAGGTCGAGAAAGCCTTGGCAGCTACCGTGACCAAGGCACGGTGCCTGGTGGAAACACGGGTGACTTGATGATCAGGAGACAGACCGCTCGAATGTCCGGGTCGCTTGCACCTGTACCATGTTTGTAAGAGGCCGCTTCCCGTCAGCGCTTCATCATGAAGAATTCATAACCGTAATAGCTCGAGTACTCGCGGTAGATGTCTATCTCGCGCTGGATCGTTTCGATGATCTCGAGTGACCCGGGATCGGCGGTGTACCTGGCGCGGAGATCCGACAGACGCGCCTCGAGGGGCTCGTAGTACTGCTCCAGCCATGAGCACTCCGGCAGTGTGAAGTGACCCAGCATGTCGTAGCCGCGGCTCACTATCGTTGCCAGGTTCGTGTCCACGTCAACCATTGGCGGGTACTCCTGCTCAAAATAGGCACGGCATTCTTCGGGCGCGTATCCCTTGAGCCAGCACAGCTCTGTGACGGCGAGACAGCCGCCGGGTACGAGCAGCCGATGGCACATTGCGAGGCCGTTGGCGAAGCCCATCGCATAGAGAGCTCCTTCCGACCAGATCAGGTCGAAACTGCCGTCTTCGAAGCCGAGGTCCTTCATGTCGCCCAGCCGGGTCCGTATCTTCTTCGAAAGGCCCAGCTCTGAGGCGCGCCGGTTCAGCTCATTGAGATAGGGTTGATGGGCCACGTCCGTCAAGGTGGTGTAAGTTCTCACCGTACCAACCTTCTCCTCTCAACCTGCTAGTCTAGCTGGCCATCGGCAAGGCCCTCCTCACCTCCTCGAGCTTCTCGACCGCGAGCTTTGTCTTTGAAAGAGATTCCTGACTCATGTAGCGGCGGGCAACCTGCCACTCGTCGTGCTGC
>Ga0209539_1000043_pt1 | contig 74009 bp, 118 predicted proteins | sample BarGraNGADG00312_2_FD_184499 | JGI IMG/M metagenome (GOLD analysis project Ga0209539, IMG submission 184499) | Arctic peat soil microbial communities from Barrow, Alaska - Barrow Graham LP Ref core NGADG0011-312 (SPAdes) (version 2) | ecosystem: Environmental > Terrestrial > Soil > Wetlands >...
TTTACGTTTACAGCTAGTTTTTTACATTTAAGCTATGCAATAGCACGCTTTAAAAATGTACGCTTAAACAAGCTTAAACAGCGTACAAATTATGTTAATATAAAATGCAGTATAGTACAGCACAATGTTATTTAACAAACTGCATTATTGCATTATGCAAAATACGCGCAAAGCAGCACACAAATACAAATACACTATTTAATCCACTGTCAGTTTTTCTAATCTATCTAAAATTCTAATCTATCTGTAATTTTTTTTATTTTTAGTTTGCCAACAATCTTTCCTAAATTCAAAATACCAAACCAAATAAAAAATTTATCATCAAAACTATTTTAACGTCAAGCATATAATACCTATAAATTTTACATTTTTACCTTTAATAGTTATGCAATACCGCAACATTGCACTATTTCCATACGTTTAACAAGTATAAGCATTGCACAATTATGCAACAGCTAAAAATATTATTGTTAAATTAAAAAATTATACAGTATGCAAACTTTAACAACAGCACAAACAACAGTAACAAGCTATAATAAATTAGCTTATATTAATATGTTGATAAGCAAAAGTATTATGGAACAAAAAATTTGCATTGCAAACATTACAAACGCATACGCAAAAATAAATAAAGGTAATGTAATTGCAAACAGTAATATAATGGATAAAGTTTGCAGTACTGGGCAATGGGAAAATAAATGTGTTAAATGTATTGCAAACAGCACATGTTACAGCACAAATAATAAAAATAGGTTAATTAGTTTAGGTATTAGTAACAAACTTTAAAAACAAACAAAATGAAAACTAAAAAGGACATCGAAGACGTATTAAACATGACTTATTTAGCTGAGGACATGTTAAAAAGACATTTAGGCAATGTGCAAATGTACGTTGACATAAATGCAGGAATTGACTGTGACAAAAGAGCACTTGTATTAGAAAGTGCAATTGTTGATATTGACAAACAAACTGCTGAAGCTAAGGAAAGAGAAAGTTTTACAATTAGTTTAGAACCAATGGGAATTGATGAAGACTATGTAATGACATGCAGTATTTGGTTGTGTAAATGCAACAACGAAAACAAAACAAAACAAAAAGAATTACTAAAAGAGTTGCTAGAAGAGTTTCCAAGATTGAATGTATTTATGGACGATGAAAGTTGTAATTGGAATCCAGAAGGAGATATGGTTGGAGATGACGAATACGGCTATAAATTTGGAACTTTAAAACATGTTTTTAACGCTTAAAACTTACAAACAATGAAAACTGAATTAGAATTACAAAAAGAGAAATTGCTTCTGATTATACAAATTGCAATACGCGAAGATGAATCTATTCTGTACACAAATTGACAATGTCGCTCAGAAAAGAATTTATCTATGCTGTCAAAGGTATTTTTATGTGAAGGTAAAAATAAAGCTGATACCATTTGCATATTAAATTTCGTCAGCTTACATTTGTACATTACTTTAACACACATACACGAATATCAATATATCATGAAAAACGAACCAGAAAAGGAAATGACATTAGATGAGCAGACAACTGCAATAATTAGATTATTACATGCTGCTGAAGAGAAAAGAGAATTGCTAGATGAATCTAAAAGAATTACAAAAGGTTTGTCTGAAAAGGTTATTGCAAAAAGTAAAAACGAAAATTAACTCTAGAACGGTTCTACTTAGTGCAGGTTCGATTCTTGCATCTAGAACAATGGAAATGTTTCCATTATAAAAACTTACTAAAATGTCAAAAAGTAAAAGAACTCAGAAAAAAGTAGCTGCAATGGCTGCTAATGTTAGTGAAGAACAAAGAGAAATCGAAGCTGCTGTTGAACAAGAAATTGCTGCTGCTCCTGTGAAAAGAACAATTGTGCTTCCAGAAGGTGTTACAGGTGCTCAACGCAGAGTTGTACTTCCACAGACTTCAGAGAAAGCTGCTAAATTGATTCCAGCTTTACAAACAAAAGTGGATGAGGCTAAAGAAGCTGCCAAGAAGGACATTAAAGAGGCAAGCGGTATAGTTGCAAAGGCTAAAGCTGCAAAGGCTGAGAAAACTGGTAAAGTTGCAAAGACAGCAACGACAAAATCTGTAAAGGGTGTAGGCAAATACGAAAACAACATCACAAGTATGGAAAAACTTGGAGACTGGTGTTTGACACAGAAGTTTACTCCAGAAGAAGTTGAAAAAGTGTTTGTTGCAGGTTATGCTTTGAAGGGTGTTACAGACATGAATTTTATTAAACCACGTATTGCAATTTACATGAACATTGCACGGAAACGCAATTTAAAACTGAACCCTGCTGCTGAGGTTGCAGAAGCAAAGAAAGAAGAAGTTGCTGCTCCTGAAAAGACTGTAAGGAAAGTGATTGTTGCTAAGAAGTAATTGATCCTGTTGATTGATATAAGCCTCGTACTGGAAACGGTACGGGGTTTTGTCGGTATAAAAATGAACATAAAAAAAACTTACAAATTATGAAAACCTCTATTGCTGACAAAATTGCAAAGAAAATTTGCATTTACAACCTACAAGAAGGTACTCAAAAAGAAATTGATCAGGTTAAGAAAGAGTTCTTAAGAAATATTGAATTAATGAAACACTATTGTAAATCAATGAACATAAAACTTACAGAATTATGAAAAAGAACAAAGATCAACTCACAATTGACATGCCTAAACGATCTTTATTATCTGATGAGGAACGTGCGGCAGTGATTAATGTACTGAACCGAGAAGTAGAAAAAATTACATCAATGAATCAATTTTACGATCATTTGCACCCGTCGTTTCTAGAAAGAAAAGAAATCTATCTGAAAATTCTATCTAAATTAAATTGATATGAAAATTCCTACAAATCACCTGACTCCATCAAGACTTAGATGTCTTTTGTTTTTATTTGTTGTTTTATTTTGGACAATGATTTATATTACGATATCATGAAAAAACAAACATTTTATGGAACGGATGTTTCTTTAGAAATTAGTTTGTTAGAATACGGACTGATTGTAAGCAACGAAGAACACGAAGACGGTTCTGGCACACACTTTTGTATTTATAGACAAAATGATTTATTTGGATGCGGTCATATGAGTGAAGAAGTTGTTAATGGATTTATAGAAGGAAGAGAATTTCCTGACGCTAAAGACATTGTTAGTTTTCTAAACTGGTGTGGAACAACTGCTTCTATATGGCTAGAATGTAATATGGCTATAAAACTGCAAGACTTACTCAACTATTGGGGTTCCGAAAACATATTCGGAACTGACTACTCTCCAATGACGGAAGAAGAAGTTAAAGAACGTTGGTTAAACAATAATTAATCATGAAAGGAAAATATTTTATTGTGGAATTTATAACAGGAAAGCCTCGTATTATGAGATTGCCTGGTGAAGGAATTACTTGGTTCGAAACTAAAGAAGATGCAAAATTAACAGGATGTGATCTCTGCGGTACTCTGAACGAGGATTATATAATCTGTCAAAAACCTTAAACTATTATGGCAAACATCGACCCTATAAGAAAACAAATCGAATTGATTCTTGAACAATCGTTCGGAACACAATACGTAGAAAAATGTGCAACAAAAGAATACCCCGAAAGGTATAAGGTTATACTGACTCCTCTTTTAGAAGATCTAAACAGAACACAAATGAGAATGATTAAAGACCTACCTCACGTACTGAATATAAGATCTCTTCCAAATAAAACTGATACGACCATTTACTTTGATTGTAACCCTAAATTGATACAAATATGAAATCATTTATTGTAATAATTGAGTCTGAAGGAAGAATGGGATATTGCAGAGACGATTCTTTCTTAATGACAGACAAAGAAGGAAATACAAGAATATTTTCTTCAGAAGAATCTGCATATAATGAAGCAGAAAAAAGATATCCTGAACGAGGCTTGCCTTTAGAACTGAAATTAGATCCTACAAAATATCAGAAAATTAGAAAATCTAAATCATGAACAGAAAAACAAATGTAGAACGACCTGAACACTTTACCCAGGTATGTGTCTGGGAAAACTGTGAAATAGGCAAAGGTAGTATTCAAGACTTTGAAGATCAGATTGCTCAAACATTCAAAGATGTCAGAGTCAAATTCTTAGAAGAAATTATTACTCTACCTGGACACAACGGTAAAGGAGGAAGAACAGATTTATTCTTTTGTGTACATGAAGACGATATCGGAAAATTTGCAGTTCCCCGCTTAATGGCAGGAATACGCTGGATAGAGGATGTTATTGACAATGCAGACAGACGATACGGGTGTTTAATTCATCCAGAACGAATACGAGAATATAGAACCTGGTAGTTTTCCTGTAAGTTTTCTGTTAGGTACGGCCTCCTACTGCTATTTACTGCGGTAGGGGGTTTTCCTGTCGAGAAACGAATATAAATTTAAAACTTACAAAAAAATGGAAACAACGAAAAAATTTAAATCAACAGGCTTAGTTTACGGTAGGTATTGGGGTGGAGGGGAAGGGAGTTACCCGGCAAGAAAGATATCTGCCGACACTAAAGAAGACCTAATTAAACAAGCAATTGAAGGATTAAATGGTTCTTTAGATTCTGGAATGGGTTATGAATGTCTGTTAGGTGCTTCGCTTAATATTACAGAAATTACAACTGTAGAAATTGAAGGGAAATTATTTACTAATGAAGAAACAGAAATGGAATTTATTGGTGATCTTACAGAGGAGCAACAAGAATTTCTAATTGATAATAACTTCTAATATGAAAGCAGAATCTAAATTAGCACTAAAATACATCGGAATATTTATTCTGGCTGTATTTGTACTCTTCTTTATTATGGCAGGGGAATCTATTATTGATTTTTTAATTAGATTTTACTTTGGTTAAAAACCATTAACTGAAAACCTGTTGTTAAATATCTTGCATAGTAATTTTATTCTATGCTTATTTACAGCACTACAAAAACTTACAAAAAATGAAAATCTCAGAAATTAAAAACAAACTAGACAAAGGCAAAACCCTGTTGTCTGAGTATTCGATGTTGGATGCAATGGTTAAAAGTATGTTAAGGACAAAAAAAGAACATCCTGAAGAATTAAACTTTGAAGAATGGTACTTTCAAAATGTCACAAGCCGTATGATATTTATCAAAAATGAACTGAATAAGTTATTCAGATAAATATAAAAGTATTCCTAATCATGGAAAAAGAAACACATCAATACATTATTAGTGAGTCATTTGCAAGTAAAATGAAAATACCTGCAATGTTCACTGCCGTGATTTTGCGGGAATCTCGTCTTGCTGTTTATATCTACGGTCACGGATTGATGTTACATTCAGATGTTCAAATAGATTCGTGGATGCCTAAAGCTGTTATCAAACAAACATTAATGACATCAGAACAAATTGTAGTTCCTGAATCTCATAAAATGTTACAGCAAAGTACAGATGCTTTAGATGCTTTTAAATCAGCAATGAATACCAACGAAAATCAAACAAATACTTTAAATACAACTGTTAGTATGCCTCAAAAAGTTAAGGCTGAAAAAACAGTGATTCTTGCTGAAACAAAAGACAGTACTCCTGTATGCTTGATTAAGTTTCCATATAACATGGAGGACTTAGATAGGATTCGTAGTCTAAAAGACAGAAAATTTAATCCTGATGGCAAATGGTGGACTTCACCTGTTACAGTAGATAATCTACAACATCTGTCAGATTGGGGGTTTATCCTAGACAACGAACTCAAATCTATCTTAAACAGATCAAAAGTAACGGTTGAACAATTATCTGTTTTACCAGAAGAGTTAAATATTCCTGGATTAAAAATGGAATTATTTCCATTCCAGAAAATAGGTGTTCGTTTTATTGAAGCAAAAGGAGGAAGAGCTTTAATTGCAGATGAGATGGGACTCGGAAAAACGATTCAGGCATTAGCCTATTTACAATTACACCCAGAACTTCGTCCTGCTGTTATTGTGGTTCCAGCATCATTAAAACTAAATTGGTTGAAAGAAGCAAATATGTGGATGCCTAATCCGAATGCAGATGTTGTGTCTTCAACCACACCTTATGTTGTTGACGGAGATATTGTTATTATTAATTATGATGTACTTTCCTATTGGGTTCCGACTTTAATCTCTTGGAAACCTCAAGTGCTTATAATGGATGAAATACACTCTATCAAGAACAATGCTGCAAAAAGAACAAAAGCTGTCAAATCACTTGCAAAAACTATATCACACATTATCGGACTATCTGGCACACCTATTATCAACCGTCCAGTAGAAGCTTACAATGCAATATCACTGATAGATCCTACTATATTTGGTTCTTATTGGAGTTATGTTCACAGATATTGTGGAGCAAAGAGAGGACGTTTCGGTATGGAAGTCAATGGTGCAACAAATCTACCAGAATTACATCAAAAGCTGACAGATAGTATTATGCTTAGACGTCTAAAGAAAGATGTTCTAAAAGATCTGCCAGACAAGATGTACTCATATGTTCCAATCGAATTAGACAATCGTCAAGAATATCTATCTGCCCAACGAGATTTCATTCAATTTGTTTTATCTACAAAAGGACAGGCTGCTGCGGTAAAAGCATCAAATGCCCGAGTACTTGCAGAAATAGAAGGTCTCAAACAATTGTCTGTAAAAGGGAAAATGGCAGAAGTGCTTACATGGATTGAAGACTTTTTAGAAGCAGATGGTAAATTGGTTGTGTTTGCCGTTCATAAATTTGTGATAGAAGCATTAACAGAACGATTTAGAACCATTTGTGTTAAGATTGACGGTAGTGTATCGCAGCAAGACAGACAATTAGCTGTTGATAGATTTCAAGAAGACAAGAACATTAGATTGTTTATAGGTAATATACAAGCGGCTGGAGTTGGTTTGACTCTAACGGCAGCGAGTTCTGTTGCATTTATTGAATTGCCTTGGACACCGGGTCAACTGGCTCAAGCTGCGGACAGAGTACATAGAATAGGTCAAAAAAATGCCGTGACAGTTTATTACCTATTAGGCACAAATACAATTGAAGAAAAGATTGCCAAATTACTTGACAGCAAACAGATTGTTCTAGATGCTGTCTTAGATGGACAAGAAACAGCACCTAGCTCATTGCTTAGTGCTTTAATTAGTGAATATACAGAAACTTAAAAACTTGCAAATCATGGAAAAAGAAAAAGAATTGTACCCAGTAAGAAAAGAAATCATTAATCATGTCCACAGTATTAATGGTCCTTTGAGTATTGAATATTTGAACACACAACCACACAACATCTTGTTGGCAAATTGTCATCCTTCAGAACGTAAGGATTATATTTACAGATTAGGGAAGGAAATAGATCCTATCCTTTTAAAAACAGAAACAGATGACTAAAGCAAATGATAGACTCTTTGAAGCATTAATGATTCGTAAGGCTGCTGAAAAAGATAAAATCAGAAAGGCAAAACTGATCATTAAACACAAAGAAAAGAAGCACATGGTGAGGCCTCGTGTTGCTTTGACAAAAGGTGTAGCTCACGGAGAGAAAATAATCATTGATCTTAGCGGACCTGATAGTGATGCATTCTACCTTCTTAAATTTGCTAAGAAGTATGCTCTGCAATTCCAGTTAAATTGGAATGCTATTCATGATGAAATGACATCAGGAGATTATGATAACCTTGTAAAGGTATTTGAAAAACATTTCGGGGAATTTGTTACACTTATAAAATTCAAATAATCATGGACGATCTTAAAACTGTTATGATGAGACGAGACGGATTAACTTCCGAGGAAGTCGATAAAATGATTGAAATAGCCAGAGAACGAATTCTTAATGATGGGGATAATCTTGAAGATGTTCTCATGGAGGAATTTGGACTAGAACCTGATTACATTTTTGACATACTTTAAAGATGGAAAAAAGACAATTATCCATTTCAGACATAGGATTGATTCGAAAGATTGCCTGGGGATTTTGCAAGACTTCAAGATTAGATTTTAATGATCTATTTCAAGAAGCTTGTCTTGCATACCTCAAATCGTTAGAATCATATAATCCTGAAAAAGGAGCATTGAGTACCTATATGTGGAGATGTATCTCTAATCATTTGACAAATTATCTCAAATTAGAACAGAAACAACCTTTTGGAACTCCAATTGAGGAATTTACAGAAGAGTTGACATCTTCCTCTTCTAATTATTTTGAAAAGCTTCCAGAGGATGCTCTTGCAATTGCTAAAGTGGTAATTCGTACACCTAAGATTTTTGCAACTCGTACTCATAACGATGTTGTTTCTTTATTGAAAAATGTCATGGAACAACAAGGATGGCCTAGGTCTAAGACCGTTGCTGCTATTAATGTTCTACATGCAATTTACTCTTAAAACAAAATCGCTTGAATTCAGTACTGTATTTTACAGGCATAGCTTTGTATTACTTTTGCAAAATAACGCTGAATTCAAGCTAATTTTACGCTAAATTTTTAGACAAACTTAAAACAATAACAATGAAAAAGCATAAGCCTAAAATGCCAATAAAGATTCCTAATCAAGAGTTTTATAATCAACAGTCTGGATGGAGAGCTAATGATACTACTGCTCAAAGAAAAGAAGAAGACAAAGAACACCATAATCAGAAAATGTTATCATTAAAACCAAATTTAAAACCAAAAAAGTAAAATGGAAACACCAAATGTGAATTTATTAGAAGATGCAAGATTTGTATCATTTTGCCGTACCGTAATTGCAGAAATTGTAGAAAGTAGAAGAGGAAAAAAGAATCTTCTTCGCACTCCTCTTGAAACTTTAAATGACGAAGGAAAACTAACTCCTGATTGGCTAAGAAATGAATACAGATTGCTCTCATTGAAGCAGTCTACAGAACCAAAGTCGGTTCGAGATTATATCAAAGCTGTTGTTGAAACTGCAATGTACAATTTGGCAAAGTTTGATCAGCAACAGGCAGATAAACTTGCAAATCAAGCAAAGGCTGACGGAAATAACAAACTAACACGTAAACCTCGTCAAAAGAAAATATCATGAAAAAATCATTATTTGTATTGTTAATCTGTTTATTCAGTTTAACTGGATGTCAAGGCTTGAAGTATCAGGTAAGAGAAACTACAATTTCCATTCAAAGGAAAATAGTACATCACCAACGATCTGTTGCACAACATAAAAGAGAACGTGCTATGGAAAAACAAAAAAGAAATGAGCTTAGACATTGAGCAACTTTATCGTGATCGTAATGTAGATTACCGTACTGAAGGGCATAAACACACAAGGCCTGGATGGGTGAATACAGAATGCCCTTGGTGCACAACAGACAATCCAGGATATCATTTAGGCTTTAACATTGACGGTAATTTCTACGTGTGCTGGAAATGCGGTTGGCACCCGATCGGACCTACAATTGCCAGATTGTTACATTTGCCTGAATCTGAAGTAAGAGGTATCATAAAGCAATATGGCATCTTAATCCCATCGCTCAAAAAAGAATCTATCAAGGTAGGAAGAAAACCAATGCACCTTCCTTCGGAAACAGGCCCTTTAGGAATGAACCACAAAAAATATCTAATTAAACGAGGATTTGATCCTGAACAATTAGAGCATGACTGGGGTATTGTAGGAACTGGACCGTACAGTAAACTTGACAATATGGATTATAAACACAGAATTGTCATTCCTTTTATTTGGGATACGGTACAAGTTTCTTTCGATAGCCGAGACATTACAGGAAAGCATCCTTACAAGTACATGGCTTGCCCTGCTGAGCGAGAAAGGATCTCTCACAAAGACATTTTATATGGCAGACAATCAGAATGGATTGATACAGGTATTTGTGTGGAAGGTCCTACAGACGTTTGGCGATTTGGTGTTCATGCCTTTGCAACATCTGGTATCAAATATACACCAAAGCAGGTTCGAGTCATTGCTAAGAACTTTAAGAAAGTCTGGGTCGTGTTTGATAGTAATGAAAGCCAGGCTTTAATACAAGCAAAACAACTGGTTGCAGATTTGAAATTTAGAGGGGTTAAAGCTGCTGCTTCATTTGTTTCTTATGGGGATCCTGGAAATTGTCCACAGGATTATGCTGACGGATTTGTCAGAGGTTTATTAACATCTAATTGGTTGTAATTATGAAAAAGTACATAGGCAAGAAAATTCTTATTGTAGGAAAATCTCATCCTCATTTCGGAGAAAAAGCTTTCGGCATTGAAACTGTAATGTATAATGAAAATGAAGAAGCTTTGATCTGTAAAAATCACCTAAACAAGACTTTTTATGTCTTTGATGAAGATGACTTAACCGATATCTTTGGGGAAAACAAGTTACATAATATCTAAAACCTATTCAAAATGATAAATCTATCAATTATCTGGTGGTTAAAAGTCAGTGTCGTATTAGTACTTGCTGGAGTTGCACTTCTAACTATTTTCGTAATTTTCATTATTATTCTTTGTATTTTATTTCCGCCTAAAACCTGGGACGGTTCTGATCCTATTGTAAATCCTTATGATATAGAAGAGGAAGAAGATGAATCAGAGTACTGGAGTAATTTACAATGAAAAATAATTAATTGTGATTATGTTGTTAAACATTTAATCAGGCATTGCAAATCTAATTTATATTTTATTACTTTGTACTCAATGTTGTTTTAAATAGCCATCACAATGAAAACTGAATTAAACATTCTGATTTTAAAATATTGCCTCAATTGGCATAAATTATACTCCTTAGGTTTTCGTGATGGCTTTCCTATAGGAGTATTTTTATGACTGGTTGGGGCATTTTAACTTTTTAGCTATGGGACGAAATGATCAACTCAAAACACTTTCTAGAAGAGCATATTCTGGAAATGGATTTTTAATGGTTAGTAAAGTTTTGATAAAATCATTAGGCTTGGTAGAAGCTGCTGTTTTGGCAAATTATATAGATAAAGATTCTTACTGGGCACAAAAAGATGAAAAATATAATGATTGGTTTTATTTAAAGAATGCTGATCAAATAAATGCTTTAAACCTTAGTGAAAATTCCATTAAATTGACAAAAAGAAAATTAATGGAATTAAATATTTTAGCATCAAAAATGAATGGAATTCCTGCTTTAGAGTATTTTAATATTGATTATGACCAATTAAATACACTATTAGAAAATAATCTCCCAGGCAACGAGGTTCTTAGTCGGCTAGGAAACGAGATTCTTAGTCACCTAAATATAAATAACAAAGTAAAAAAATTAATAAAAAAAGATTTTCCATTCATAGATATGTTTCCCAAGGAATGGCAAAACAACCTAACTTTCCAAAATACAGTAGAGGATTTCCTTCAACATAGAAAAGAAATACACAAACGTCCAACTCAACTAGCCATGGAAAAGTTAGCTATGAAATTAAAAGTACACCAAATGCAAACGGTCATTGAAGCATTTAATACTTCCATAGAAAGTGGATGGGCTGGTGTTTTTCCAGAAGCAATAAAAAACAATAATGAGGAATTCAAAGTAAGTAAATACCGGCCTGAGTTCAAATATGATGGAAGTATCAAATATACACTTAATCCTAAAAACGGGGAATACTACCATGCAAATGGTAATAAATACATAGATTAAAATGATTGAGCGTAAAATATTGATTGGTATTGTTACCAGTACAGAGTACTGCAACCAGATTAAAGACATATTTGATTTAACCTTAATTGAGTCTGCGGCTGCGAAAAGAATGATGTCGTGGATGTGGGATTTTTATAAAGAGAACAATGAAGCACCTAAACACGATGCAGTATTCTTATTCTGGAAACATGCAAAGCAATTGCCAAAAGATGTTGCTGAGGAGATTGAAGAAGAAATATTACCGTCTTTAGAAACAGAAAACGAAGCAGAGCCGTTCAATGTGTCTGCAATGGTTAAAGAAACCGAGAAATATTTCCAACAAAGAAAATTATCAGTATTAAGTGATAACATAAAAATATTAATTGAAAAAGATCAAGTAGAAGAAGCAGAAAAATTAGCCACAACATACAAGCCTTTTGAAACTGTTTCAAATAAAATAGATATTCACATTTTAAGTGCAACAGAGATAAGAGAACAAGAAATTGTAAAACCAATAACATTAATGTCACCGTGGTTGAAAGAAGGTCAAATGACAATCATTTATGGAAACTTTGGTAGTGGAAAATCATTATTGACAATTTTAGTTGCATACGTGTTAGGCTTAAGGGAGTATGATGGAAAAGATTGTGAGATCAATAAATGGCAAGTGAAAACTCCAACAGGAACGCTTTACATTGATGGTGAAATAGGACAGCAAGAAATGGAAGAACGTATAAAACAATTTGAATGGTTAGGCAGACAGTCTGTCAAACATCAAATGAAAGTTCTATCTATACCAGAATACCAATTAGAGACACAAGACACGTTTAATATGGTACTAAGAATAAATCAACTTAAAATAATTCAATGGCTAAAATCGCATCAGGAATACAAATTAGTTGTATTAGATTCTGTTAGTACGTTGTTTGGATTAGTTGAGGAGAATGATAACAGCGAATGGAACAACAAAATCAATCCATTCTTAAAGGATTTAAGAGCGTTAGGTGTAGCCTGCTTACTTTTACATCATGCCGGTAAGGATGGGAAACGTGGCTTGAGAGGAGCGAGTGCAATGGGAGCAATGGCACACAACATCTTTAGATTATCGGATCATAGTAAAAAAGAAAAAGACGATGGCGAAGCTTGGTTCATTTTAAGCAAAGATAAACAGAGGCAAGCTGGATTTGGTTTTCGTTCTTTTGGAATTCATTATATGCAGAATAAAGATAAAACAAAAACGTTCTGGGAAATAACAGATTATTAAAAATGCTGAGTTATCCTTATGTGGTAGAGGAATAGATCGTTGGAGTGTTTTCCCAAAGTGATCGAATGGGATGGGTTCGAACCCCATACTCAGCTCAAGTTCATTCTAATTACGGAGTCTATTGTTTGGACAGGGGTTCGATTCCCCTCAGCTCCACTCTTTCGCCAAGGAAGATGCTGTTGGATAGCTCCCAACTGATTTTAGGAGATTACGGGGTAGCCTAAAAAAGAATGACAAAAGTATTTGCAGGAGTTGCATTGACGTTTGTACTGCATTTGCCCGTCCACGGGGCTGACTGGTTTTGACAACAATAAGGTGAGTAATTAGTGATTTAATTCACAAAGAATGTTCTGCCTACAACAGGCAATGATTATCAAATGAAAATGGCTGCCTAAGAGGTTGTCAAATTCGAGCGTGGGCTGCTTTAAAAGCCCATTTTTAAAAAGTATGCAAAAGAAAAATCAATATACTGATCTAGAAATACAATATGAATTATATCCATGTTTGTATTATTATTTCAACTTCACTACTAACTGGTTAATGAGTTATAGAGTTGCCATGAAGATTGAATTAAACACAAACTTGATTTACTTGAATTAATGTTACACAACAGGAACCAAAAGGATTAAAAAGTAAAATTGTATAATAACTAAAAAGCAAAATTATGTATGTCATAAGGAAAGAATTTCAAGCTAGTTGTATGCACCATTTATTAGGATTGCCTGAGGATCACCCGTGCGGACGAGTTCATGGGCATAACTATGTTATAGTGGTTGAGTTAAGATCAGAGACTTTAAACAAAATTGGATTTGTCAAAGATTATGGGGAACTTAACGTTATCAAAGAGTGGATTGACAAAACAATGGATCATAGAGCTTTAAATGATGTATTCTCATTCAATCCAACAGCGGAAAATCTTGCAAAGCATTTATATGAAAGATTTGTAATGTTACTCGGGACTGATGGTATGTTTTTAAATGCTGTTGAAGTATCAGAGACACCCAAAACAAATTCACGTTTTTATAAAACATATAATGAGCACACAACTGATTAAAGCATTTCCTGACTTTGTAAAAGAGGAGCCTTCAGATAGCTTTTTAAGAGTGTCTGAGTTCTTTTGCGACACAATTCAAGGGGAAGGAATACATATAGGACACCCGGCTACTTTCCTACGTTTTCAGGGCTGTGAATTATATTGTATCTATTGTGACACTAAAGAAGTTTGGAGGCAAGGCAACCCGTATTCATTCGATGAATTGTACACAATTATGTCTTCTGAAGGGTTGCCTAATAAATTACTTCATGGACAACATTTAGTCATAACAGGAGGGAGTCCTTTGTTGCAACAAAATAGTCTGTATTGGTTCTTGACAGGATTTATAGCAAAGTTTGGATTTAAACCTTATATTGAAGTAGAAAACGAATGTGTAATCCCACCTAATTTAGGCCTGCAAGGTTTAGTAGATTGCTGGAACAACTCTCCAAAATTAGCATCAAGCGGTGTTTCCTCTTTTATCAGAATTAAAAATGAAGTTCTGTATAAAATGTCAAATCTGCAAAATAGTTGGTTCAAGTTTGTTATAGGAAAAGATGACTGTTGGTGTGAGATAAACGATTTAATTGAAGCTGGATTGATTCGTAAAGAACAGGTTATACTTATGCCGGAAGGAGCTACTCGAGAAGAAATTGCAGAGCATAAAGAAGCGGTGTTAAATATGGCTATACAACATGGTGTAAGATATTCGGATCGTTTACATATTCAATTTTGGAACAGAGAAATAGGTGTTTGAAAAAGATGTGTATTAGTTGGTTTAGTTAGATCAAGAAACCTGGAAGTTTCTTGTGAGTTCTTTCAGGCTTACCTCCTGTCCTTCGGGCAGGGGGTTTTGGCATCAAAAGAGATAGGTTATGAAAGATATAGATTTTGAACCATTTGATCTTATATGTTATCCCGAAGTAGTACCAGAATCAGAAAGAGAATAAGTTATGAAAAAACAAAAAAGATTTGAAATTGGGGATTTTTTAAAAACAAGAATAACCGGCATGCACCCTGAAATTATAATTTCAGATGCACCTCCAACTAAATGGCAGATATTTTTCTACAAAGTAAATCCATTTAAAAGATTTTTCAATAATAAAGAACGAGAAAGAGTTTATAAATGGTATTTATCATCAAAAGAAGGTCGTTTATGAATCAAAAACAAAAAGATCAGTTAAGACTGGCAGCTTTACTCATACACGAAGCTGAAAGTATTATAAAAGATGTTAAATCAGAAGAACAAAAATCTATTAACGATCTAAAAATAAATAAGGCTGTTGATTTAAACAGAACATCTGAAGAGGTAATAGCTGCTCTAGAAGATGCGGAATACTCATTAAAAGATGTAACTTCCAACCTTTCTACGACACTTGTAGAAGATTTTATTTGTATAATAGGTGTAAGAAATGTTTTTTACAATTAAGAATTAATTCATTAATCATTAAAATTGTTATTATGAAAGCAAAATTGAAAGACTTGCAAGTCGCTGCACAAGAATTGAATGCAATCGGGATCGACCCGGAAATTGATGCTGCATCTACGGATGTAGAAGTATTGTTTGCTGGAATCAAAGATTCTTTGAGTGTTATTGAAGACACAGACGAGTTCACAACAAAGACTCAATCTGTTATTGACGAGGTTACAGAAATTGTTGAAGCCGACAAAGTTCCTGAAGAAAAACCAAAACGTCAGGTGAAACCTGTTGCTGCTCCGGTTGTTGCTAAAAAAGAAGTGGTAGAAGAGGATGCAGAAACAACTCTTTATGACAAAGTAAAAGCTACCGCAAAGGTTGCTGATTTGAAAGCTATTGTTGAAGAAGAAGATGACTTCAAAAAGATCCGGAAAGCAATCGACACGTTCAAAAATCCATTTATCCTGAAACGTGCAATGTTGGACATTCTGGAAGAATCTGATCCGAAACTTGCTACAGGTGCTGCTGAAAAGAAAGCTGCAAAAACAGCAAAGAAAGAAGTAGATCCAAACGCTCCAAAGAAAAAGAATCCTTTTGTAAAGGTTGCCGGACAATTGTCTAATCTGGAAGTTGCTGAGAAGCTGTTATCAGAAAAAGCTGATCCGAAAACCATCTATGCTACATTTACCAAAGTGTATGAAGGCAAAGCTGGAGCAGACGAAAAGTACATTAAAGGCCGAGCAGACATTTACATGAAAATTGCTGCAAAAGGTAAGTAACTAAGTATTGATTTAAGTATTTATGAAGCCCAGAGTTTAATTGATTACTCTGGGCTTCTTTTAAACTTTTTATAATGACACCAGAAGTACTAATTTATAAAATGCTCTTAGAAATTGGAGAGGATCCTGACAGAGAAGGATTGCTAGAAACTCCAAAACGAATTGTAAAATCCTGGAAAGAACTTTACGCAGGGTATAATCAAAATCCTGCAGACTTGTTTACTGTATTTGAAGCAGGAACATACAATCAGATTGTACTTCTTAAGGATATTGAAGTTTATAGTCTTTGTGAACACCACGGTCTGCCGTTCTTTGGAAAAGCTCATGTTGCATACATACCAAATGAAAAAGTTATAGGTATTTCCAAATTAGCACGTCTAGTAGATGTGTTTGCAAGGAGAATGCAAATTCAAGAACGAATCGGAGAACAAGTTACTTCTGCATTAATGGAATATCTCCAACCAAAAGGTGCCGCTTGTATTATCCAAGCCTGTCATATGTGTATGAGAATGCGAGGAGTCAACAAACAACAATCTACAATGATCACCTCTTCGATGAAAGGGGAATTTTTGACAAATTTATCAGCTAAACAAGAATTAATGTCAATAATAAAATGAAAAAATTTGTAACTATACGAACACAGTTTCCGGCCGTACATTGTTGGCCTGATTGTAATATCCCATCAGTAGGGTATCTTGTATTTCCACATCGTCATTTATTTGTTATAAAAATGAGTTGGGAAGTGTCAGATAATAATCGCCAAATAGAATTTATTTCTAAAAAACAAGATGTGAACAAATACATTGCAAAACATTTTTATGATAAAGATTTGCGTTCTATGTCTTGCGAAGACATTGCAGAAAAACTGCTAAACAGATTCAATGCTGACTCTATATCTGTATTTGAGGACGGGGAGAATGGTTGTGAGATATTTAAAGACTAAGAATGAAAAAATCAATCAATATTATCGACCCGTGCTCCACTGAGCAAAATCGAGGTAGTTTCTGTTATTCACCATATTTGTGTTATAATGGAATGGCTTTCACTCTTGATGCTAATTTAATCGAATCATTCCAACCAGAAGATTTAGACAGTATTCCTGATGCGGACATACAACTTGTTTGTCTGTGGTCCTATCCTCAAATAGAATCTTCGATGATGTTAGCTATGTCACTTCCGTTTATGTACGGTAAAGACAATGTCTATTTTGTTGGGTATTCACCATTAATCAAACAATTAGGTTTACATCATATTGAAGAAAAGTTAGGATTTGATCCATTACAAGATGAAGCATTCCTTGTTCATGCAATGAGTCGATACCCTGTAAATTATCACAAGTTTAAACGTTTGTTATTATCCGATTGTGATATGCATCTACGTCATTTAGATGCAGGAGAAAAGGTTTATCCACTGTTCACTTCATACGGTTGTGACCAAGGATGTTCATTTTGCCCAAGTACAACTAATTGCGGACGTAGGAGAATTGAAGTTCCTTTGTCTAAAGTTTGTACAATGTTAGATCAGTGTATCAAACAAGGCATAAAATCTATTCATTTTACAGATGAAGATTTCTTTTACGACATCAACCGGGCATTTAAAATCTTGTTAATGTTACAAGGAAAAGGAATGCATCTGATTGCATTAGGATCTGCTGAAGCTGTTTCTTACTTTATTGCTAAATATGGTGTTGACCCAATTAAAAATGCAGGTTTAGAAGTGATTGAGATTGGATTTGAATCAGGGGATGCAGAAGTGTCTAAGAAAATGGGACATGGTAAAAGTTTGTCTGCTTGCGAAGAACTTGCACAGATGCAAGATTGGATTCCATTTCGTATATTCTGGTTAGTACTTACCTTCTTTCCAGGTGAGACAATTCATAGTTTAAATGAGACAGGACGCTTCATGTTAAAGTACGGATTTGAACAAGAAGAGGTGATGGGGAGGCTTCGTACAAATGGAACAAAGATTGGCCTTGGGCAATTTATGCAATGGTATGATGGTATAGCTATGGCTAAATCTTTAGAAAAAAATGGAATAAAATTAACGCAAAGGCCTGTAAGATTGATTCCTTCGTATGTTCCAAATTCGTTTTTGGAAAGTATAATTACTGAAATACACGAAGAAGCTATTGAAAAAACAATACCTTATTTAGAGCTATACAATACTGCTTTGCCTAATAAACCTCTTGAAATCGGCAGAAAAATAAGCTATTATTTAGAAGATATGCCTATATACGGTTACATACGCACATTAACTGCCTTAGCAATATTAGCCAGAGGAGGAGTCATACGATGAACGCTAAACTCAAATCTTTTGCATCGAATCTGATGCTAATAACAGGTATCATTACAAGTATTGCCGGGGTTATTGAAACTATCGGTAAACTGGTATTGTCTTTCCGCACCAAGAATATCCCAGAGGTTAAATCAATCAGTAAGTCAATAATCCCGGAGTATGGCGACTTGCCCTCGGCTCCTCCTACTATTGAACAGGTAAGTTTCTTTGCTGAGTATCGAGGAATAATATTGATAGTTACCGGAATATTGGTTATTGCATTTTCATTGTGGATTATCAAACGGTTAAAAACTAGAATATGAGAACAGTAATATTAAACATTCCAATAGAACCTATTGAAGATAGATATAGTGTACAATGGGATAAATGGTTTCAGAGTGCTTTTCATGAGAATCCTGATTTAGAACTTATTAGTGTGCATGGAGGAGTTACTTCAGGAAGTATCAGACAAGGTAGTTTTTTAGATGTCATAGAAACGAATCTATATAAAAATAAACAGTTAGACAAGATTCTGCATTATCTAAACACTTATAAAGATGATCATAAACTCATTTTATTTTTCCATGATTTGTGGAATCCTGCACTTACATCAATAGCGTACGTTCGGGATGGGATGGGTTGGAAAAATCTACGTATATGCGGATGTCTTCATTCAGGAAGTTATGACAAGTTTGATTTTTTAAACAAACAAGGAATGACTAAGTGGGCAGCTAGAATAGAAGAAGGATGGTGTAAGATTGTAGATAAAATATTTGTAGCTACTCATTATCATGATATTTTACTACGCTCAAAAAGAGTATTATTAGATGATTGGGATAAAATTGTTGTAACAGGATTCCCTCTTTATGACGATTTTCAACAACCTCATAATATAATGGATGACGAAAGTATTCCTATTATAGTATTTCCTCATCGTTTAGACAGTGAAAAGAATCCTCAAATGTTTGATGAATTAAAAAGCAGACTACCAAGTTATAGATTCATCAAAACAAAAGAAAACTGCAAGACTAAAGAATCATATTATCGTTTATTAAAATCTTCTGATGTTGCTGTTAGTTTTGCAGATCAAGAAACCTGGGGTATAGCAATGCAAGAAGCAGTTATTTGCGGAGCTCTTCCGATGTGTCCTAATCGTTTGTCTTATACTGAAATGTACCCATCTGCTTTTTTATTTGAGAATTTTGAAGAGTGTGTCAACAAAATAAAATGGTTATTAGCACATGAGAATCAAGCTAATGAATTTCTACAAAATACCAAAAATACAATTCTCCGTAAAGGCAGAGAAGCAATTCCAAATATGATTAAAGAAATTGAAAAACTATGAAAACAGACATATATCCAGATGATGAAGATTATGAAGAAATAATCAAAGATGATTATGAAGATGATAGTGAATGGGAGGAAGAAGATGAAGATAAAGAAGATGGCTATGGTATAACTTCAGATGATGAATTATGAAAAAGAATATTTTTGATTTCAAAGTGTTTATAGATTGTGGGGCTCCTTCGCTCTACAATAAACTGTCTCGAAATGATTTATCTGGTGGGCGAGGAGTGATGGGCACAAAGATGTCGGAACGTAAATTTGATGATTACTCCTATGTAGACAAACCAGAATATGCTACTTATCGAGAAGCTTATATTGAATTTATGTTAAAGCATAAGGATGAAGTTGATGTTTATTCAAACTTAGATGTTATCAACAATCCTAAACTGACATACAGAAATCAAAAGATAATCGAAGAAGCAGGGTTACATCCAATTCCAGTTTGGCACTTAGGCAATGATCCGAAATGGTTAGAAAGGTATGTTAAAGAATACGATTATATTGCTATCGGAGGACTTGTACCTAACCCGACATCTGTACTGATTCCTTTATTAGATGCCTTATTTAAAGAACACTTGCTAGACAGCAAAGGGTACCCGAAAGTTAAGCTTCACGGCTTTGCCTGCACTTCATTGCCACTGATGGAACGCTTCCCATGGTTTTCAGTCGACTCGGCTACTTGTAGAAAACTTGCAAACTTCGGAAGTATTGTTTTGCCAGATTACGGTAAACAGAATCCTGTTAGTACATTTCAAGTGTCTTCTCGTACAAAAAGAATACCAGAAGAAAAAGTAGGAATGTTTAATCTTGAGGATGCTCCTGCATCAGACTGGTTAACAGATATGTCAAGTCAAGTTAGGAAAGCATTTGATTTAAGATTAGATAAATACGGAATGACTATACAACAATTAGGGGACAGTATTATTCACAGAGTTGTCTGGAATTATTTAATCTTCTCTGAAGTAATACAAAAGACTGTTCCTGCATGGCCGTGGAGTATGCAGACTAGACAATGTAAATATGAGTCTGCATATTGTGAGGAAGATCTCGGTTACATGACTTTCTATTTTGCCGGAATACTTAGCAAAAGTGAAGAGAATACATTCTGGAAAGGTGTATCCCATCCTATTACTGAACGATTAAAAGGTTCACTTCGATCCTTTTTCTATGCACAGAACGCTGAATATGTACTTAGTTTAAAAAAGTAAAAGATTATGTTTTTTAACGAAGAACCAAAAGATCAGAAAGGGTACAAAGGAGGCTCAGATAAGAATCTGTCTGATATAGATCGTTATGTCAAGCCTTTATTAAATTCCCTTGGATTTGATTGTAAGAAAGCTAAAGAAGATAATACTAGCAATAAACAGGTTCTGTATAAAAAAGGGGAGTTTGATCCAAAAGATGATTCCACCTATGTACTTGCCCAGATTATTATTGTTGAAGATTTGCATAGTATTGACACACGTGCAAACAGTAATATTCCTGAAGAAGTAGTTAATAATACAACAGAAGAAAATAGAGTAAAAACTTGGTGGAATTTCTTAGGATTACACAATACTTATTTGTTTTTGTATGTCAAGCGTGGTAATTGGTTTATACTTGTGCCTTATGCAGACATTCCCGAAGATCATTATCAATTGACTTATCGCGGACGTCCTGATAGGAAAAACCGTATGTGGGTGCCTACAGAATACCTACCAAAGTTTAAAAAGAGTTCCCACTTAGAAGAAGATCTAAAATCAATATTAAATTGTTAAGATATGGATACAAATAAATTAGGACAAGAACCGGCATTTCCAATTGACAATACAGCAAATTATGGCAACAACGAACCGGGAATATCAAAGCGTTTTTACGCTGCCTGTGCTGCAATGCAAGGACTATTATCTAATAGCAACGAAAACATGGTTACATTAAACGCTGAACAGCTTGTGTTTATAGCTTTTGAACATGCAGACGAACTTTTAAGACAAAAAAATATATAAAAAATGGAAATCAGTAAATCACAACTACTAGCTGCCTTAGAAATTGTAAAACCAGGCTTGGCAAACAAAGAACTCATTGAACAATCAACCTCATTTGCATTTATGGGGGATAGAGTTGTCACCTACAATGATGACATATCAATGTCTCATCCTATTACAGGACTTGAGTTGACAGGTGCAGTAACCGCAGAATTACTTTATAAGCTTCTCGGAAAGTTAAAAGACGATGCAATCAATATCGAGTTAAAAGAAGGTGAAATCTTGTTTAAATCAGGACGTGCAAAAGCCGGATTAAACATTCAACAAGAAATCAAACTTCCACTTGACGAGGAAATTGCATATAAAGAGAAGTGGAAAGCATTACCTGACACATTTATAGCAGGTGTTGATTTCAGTGTAGGTAGTTGCAGTAGAGATATGTCTAGGCCTGTTCTTACCTGTGTTCATGTTATACAAGAAGGGTTTGTCGAAGCGTCAGACTCCCATCGTATTATGAGATATACTTTAGCAGGAGAGATGCCTATTGAGGATTTTTTATTGCCTTCATCTGCTGCCATGACTATGTGCAAACTTAAACCAACACATATTGCAAAGGGACGAGGATGGGTTCACTTTAAAAATGCAAAAGAAACAATTTTGTCTTGTCGTATATTTGAAGATAAGTTTCCTGACACATCTGTTATTTTAGATGTAAAAGGTAAGCCTATTGAATTGCCTAAAGAAATTTCTGTAATTCTGGATCGTGCTGCGGTGTTTGCAAAGCGAGATCACCAAATGGATGAAAGTGTTCAAATTACATTAGAGCCTGGACGTCTAAAAATAAGAGGACAGGCAGAAAGCGGATGGTTTGAAGAATCCTGTCGTATGACTTATGAAGGAGAAAATTTAACATTCAATGTTACTCCTTATTTGTTAAAAGGAATATTGACACAGACTTCTTCTGGCATATTAGGCGAGCATCTTTTAAAGTTTGAAGGTGCAAATTGGATTTATGTAACAGCATTAAGAGAGGTATAAATTATGAAAAAAGTACCACAATTTAACGAAGTAACATTCAATCTCTATAAAGATTTTGAAATATGGCTAAATAAAAATACATGTAAGAAAATTCTTTTAGATGATCGTGGCCAAGATATACAAATGATTTGGGTTCATGAAACAGGAGAGATTTTAAATTGTGATTTTCATGCAAGTATGTACAATGGTAGATTTGTCGGTTTAAATCATTTAAAATGCGGATTACCAATTTATTTATTTAATCCTGAAACAGAAACGTTTCAACCACTTAATGGATTAATTGTTAATGAAATTATAGAATGCGACGAACAATCACATTAGATGATAAAATCAACATGGTACTTCGTTACCTTGTTGCAAAAATAGACCCTACCACAAACGGTTCACATTTAGTGTATTATGAAGAAGCATATGGCAAGAAACGGACTCCGCATCCTGTCACTTATCTTGATTGCAAAGGAAATACAGATGCCGTGCCAGAGGAATTACCGTTGCCTTTTGATGACATTGTAGTTTACGTAGACAAGAAACGGATCATTATTTGTGGAAATGATTTCTATTACAAATTTTCACCACATTTTATATTAACATTACAAGAACGATTTAAAACTTTTACAAAGTAATGACAAAGAAACAATTCGACATACAACAATGGGAATATACCTCAGCCTACTATGGGGTGCATGAAATAGCTGTACGGAATTTTCCTGATTACTTAAATCAACAAGGCCAATTAGGATGGGAACTAATTCAAATAATTATTGAGAGAATGAGAAATGATCCTAATGAACATGCAAACTATACATTTCTATTTAAAAGAAAAATAAACTAATGTCTGGATTTTTCACTATAAAAGAAACAGAATCAAAAGATCGTCCAGGAGGCAAGAAATTCACTTGCATAGCCTGTGGAGCTTATCGAAACTGCACATCACCTAGAATGGAACCATACGGCGAGTTTCGTAAAAAGATTCTCATTATAGGTAGTGGTTTAGAAAAAGTGGATGATTCAGCAGGTGTTCCTTTTCAAAGTAGATACGGTAAATTCTTAGAAAAAACATTGCAAAGTTTAGGTATTGATTTATTTGAGGATTGCTTGACAATGAATTCAGTCCATTGCTGTATAAAAGATGAGGATGAGGATTTAATAGCACCAACTTCGTACAACATAGAATGCTGCCGAAAATCAACACTTCAAACAATAGAGCAGTACAAGCCTCACTTAATAATCCTCCTCGGGAATTCAGCGTTATTCAGCCTCATAGGACACCGTTGGAAAAAAGATCTAGGAACCATAGATAAGTGGAGAGGATGGGCAATCCCAGACCAAGACTTTAAATCGTGGATATGCCCGACATACGATCCTAAGCAAGTGATGAACAGCAAAGGAGACATTATGTTTACGATATGGAAACTTGACTTAGAACTAGCCTTATCTAAGCTTCAAGAATCTATCTATCTGAATGCGGAGCCTAACATTATGACACTTGAGGAAAAGGACTTGCCTGTACTTAGTACAATCAAAAACGGAAATATTGCGTTTGACTATGAGACTACTGGCCTAAAATGTCATGCTGCTGGACACCGAATTGTTTCTTGTTCCGTAGCATACGATGAAAATAATGTCTATGTCTTTATGATGCCTGAAACAAACAAAGGAAGACGTCCATTTTTAGAGTTGCTTGCGGATCCTATGGTTGGTAAAATAGCTCAAAATATGAAGTTTGAACATACCTGGTCTTGTGTTCGTTTAAGACAGCCTGTCGTTAATTGGGTTCATGACACTATGTTAATGACACATTTATTTGATAATCGTCCAGGTGTATCTGGTTTAAAATTTCAAACTTATGTGCAATTTGGTGTCGTAGATTATGACAGTGAAGTCTCTCCTTATTTAAAATCTGTAGAAGAAAAGAATGCTAATGCTTTAAATCGAATCATGGAATTAGTTGCAAAGCCTGGAGGAAAAGAATTGTTACTGAAATATAACGCTTATGATTCGATTTACGAATACCGTTTATCTGAAATACAAAATAAAATTATAGAACAATGACAGCAAAAATTTGGTTGACTGAATGGGATGTAACTCATTTAAAATTTCGTTGGTTTTTCTTAGAATATGGTTTTACTAAAGAGTGGTTTAAATTACTGACTACTCGTAAAAATGAAAAAGATGCTTTTTCTGAAACACAACAGGCATACATAATGAAAGAAATTCTAAATGATGTGTGGTTTAAACTTCCAAGTAATGTGTTTAATATTAAAGTAAATCCAAAAGGTTGGAACGAGTTTTTATTTTTAGTTGAAGAATAATGAATATAAATCCTAAAACACCAGAAGCTTATCAGTTATTGCATAATGGGACTTTGGCTTTATCCCGAGCAGAACAGCAAGGATTGAGAATTGATATGGATTACATAGAGGAGCAGAAAGAATTTGTTACTAAGAAAATTGCACAAATAGAACAAGAATTTAAAGAGACTGAGTTTTATGCAAACTGGGAAAAGTCTTCTAAAAATCCTGTTAATATTAATTCCAGTACTCAATTAGAGAAGTATTTGTACGAAGTTCTAGGTCTACGGATTGATAAAGAAACAAAAACAGGCAAAGGCTCCACTGATGATGAAGCATTAAAACAATTAAATATACCTGAGTTAAATGATCTTTTAAAAGCTAAAAAATTAAAGAAAGTCAGGGATACTTATTTAGATGGGATAGGAAGAGAAACTGTCAACGGTGTATTACATCCATTTTTTGACTTAGGACAGGCCGTAACCTACAGATCTTCAAGTAATTCTCCGAATTTCCAGAACATGCCTATCAGGGATGAGGAATCTATGACAATTGTTCGAGGTGCAATCAAGCCTCGTCCAGGGCACATGTTAATGGAGGCTGACTTTAGCGGAATTGAAGTACGAGTAAACGCTTGTATAAATAAAGACAAAAACTTAATAAAGTACATTAAAGATCCTACAAGCGACATGCACGCAGACATGGCGACTCAGCTATTTTCTCTAAGTAAGTTTAACAAAGCTATTGCAGGACACGGAACTTTAAGACAGGCTGCGAAAAACGCTTTCGTGTTTCCAGAGTTTTACGGAAGTTATTATAAAAATTGTGTCAAAGGATTAGTTTGTTCTTGGGGAAAGTTATCAAAAGGAACTTGGAAGCCTGGGCAAGGTATTGCTCTTGGGAATAAATATTTATCTGATCATTTAATTTCTCAAGGCATTAAATCATTTGATGCAATGACAGAGCATGTAAGATTGATTGAGGAAGATTTCTGGGGCAATAGATTTAAAGAGTATGCAAGATGGAAAGACTTATGGTGGGATCAATATCAGAAAACAGGATATATTGACATGCCTACAGGGTTTCGCTGTAATGGCTTAATGGACAAGAAACAAGTTTGTAACTACCCTGGACAAGGCTCTGCTTTCCATTGCCTACTTTGGTCCCTTATAAATGTAGATAAGGTAATGGTAGAAGAAGAATGGGATACACGTATTGTAGGACAGATACACGATTCTATCTTATTTGATACTTTACCAGAAGAAAAGGAATATGTGAAAGAAGTTGTTAATGATATTTTGACACAGCAATTGCCAAAAGCGTTTTCTTTCATTTGTGTCCCAATGGAAATCGAAATAGAAGAGTATGAAGTAGACGGACCCTGGGTCAAAACTAAAAATAATTGATTATGACACCTGCTAAAAAAACACCAGATGGCAGAGAAATTCTTGTACTTTATATGCACGGATATGAATATCATATCGTAGAATCTTTACCTAGGAACCTAGGCGGTAATAAAGAATTAAACATGCCTCAGCCTTGTTTTATGGGGCATCATAACTTCGGATTAAGATACTGTAAAAAGATAAGTAAATATAAAAAATCACTTTTAAATTTTCAAATAACATGAGTCTATATCAAACACATCGTCCAAATGATTTTTCCTCAGTAAAAGGAAATGCAGATGTAATAAGTATCCTTGAAGGAATGTTATCCAATTTAGAGACATTTCCACATGCCTTATTATTTTTCGGTGAAACCGGCTGTGGGAAAACAACTCTTGCTCGTATAATTGCAGCAAAATTAGGTTGTAAAGGTAGTGATCTAAAGGAAATTGATAATGCTGATTTCCGAGGAATTGATTCTGTACGAGATATAAAAATCAGTGCTCAATATGCTCCTATGGAGGGTCGTTGCAAGGTGTATATACTCGATGAAATCCACAAAATGACAGGGGATGCTCAGAACAGTCTGTTAAAAGAACTAGAAGAAATTCGTCCTCATGTGTATTATATCCTTTGTACGACAGAACCTCAAAAACTGTTAGCAACGATAAAAGGACGTTGCAGTCAATTCCAAGTCAAACCATTGACAGACAGTCAAATGAAAGGATTGCTTCGTGGGATTGTACGTTCAGAAAAACAAACATTAGATGATGAAGTCTATGATCAAATCATACAAGACAGTTTAGGTCATCCAAGGAATGCAATTACAATTTTAGAACAAGTATTAAATGCAGATCCAGAACGTAGATTAGCTATTGCTCAACAAACCGCAGCACAACAATCACAAGGGATAGAATTGTGCCGTTTATTAATGAGCAAATCAACCAAATGGGCTTCTATTGCTTCAATATTAACAGGATTAAAAGATCAAGAACCAGAAAGTATTCGTCGTATTGTATTAGGATATGCTCAAGCTGTTTTGTTAAAATCTGATAATCCTAGATGTGGGTTAATCCTTGAGTGCTTCATGGATCCTAATTTCACTAACGGCGGACCACAGCTCGTTCAAAGCTGTTATATGGTTTACAAAGGTTAACTTTGCTTTTTGTATAATAACAATAAAAACTATAAAATTATGGCAATAAATTACGAAAAAGACATCGAGATTGATGGAGAAGCATTAGATCAAGAATGGCTCAGACAAGCTTCATTAATGATGAAGTACTGTCATATTTCTGCACAAACACAAATGGAATTAGATTCCGCAAAAGAAATGTTAGATGTTGTTAAAGCAGGATTAGACAAAGCTATTCGAGAAAATCCTGAACAATATGACATTGTTAAGGTGACAGAAGTAGTAATTTCAAATACAATAATTGTCCAAGGAAGTTATACAGAAGCCTACGGTCATTATCTTCAAGTAAAATATGAAGCAGATATGGCAAAAGGAGCTGTTCGTGCTATTGAACAACGTAAAGATGCCTTAGAAAATTTAGTTCGTTTATATAACGGGCAGTATTTTGCAGGACCTAAAGTCCCTTTAAATATCAACAGAGAATGGGTTGAAAAAGAAAAAGAAACTCGTGTTAATGCAGGTGTTGCACAAGGATTAAGAAGAAGGAGAATTGTAGATGAAGAATAACGAAGATCAAGTCTGGGTTACCATTAGTAGAACTATTAATTTAGGAAACTATAATAGTGTTAAAATTGAAGCAGGCTTATCTCAAACTATAGGCGAAAACGACCCTAAAGATTTATTAGATGCAATTTGTGACAATGTATTTGAGCTTATCAAAGTAAAAAGCAAAAAGTACAAAAAAGAATTGAAAGAAAAGCCTGATACAACTTCAAAAAGAATCAAGAAACCTTGGGTGAAAAATAAATTCCCAGACGAAGAGTACGGTCCAGATGCTGGTGATAATCCTAACGACTAAAATTATGGAAGCACTTCAAATTATAGGTAGCATATTAGTCTTTCTTTGTGCTTTTATATTTCTATTCTACTTGCTAAGTAGAATGCAAATGAAAGCCTGGTTACAAGAAATAGATAGTTTTTTCGAAGATAAATTAAATACACTTAAAAAAGAAGAACATGGCAAAGAAGAAAAGTAGTTTTCGAGGCAAAGTACATTCTGACGCACAACGTCAAGAATCCTCGAAGTTCGGGTACTTAAATGTATCTAAAGATCAGCAATTTTCCCCGGAAGTAGACACTAAAGTAATGCTTGATTTTATGCCTTACGAAGTGACAGACATACATCATTCTGATAGAAACGAAAAAGATGAAGTTGCTCTTGTTGGAGATCTTTGGTACAAACGTTCATTTAAAGTTCATAGAAATGTAGGTTCATCAAATGATGCTGTTGTTTGTTTAACCTCATTTGGTAAGAAATGTCCAATTTGCGAGTACCGTGCAAAACGAGTAAAAGAAGGTGCAGACAAAGATGAGTTAGATGCATTAAAAACATCAGACAGGAACTTGTATGTTGTTATACCGCTTGATTCTAAAAAGCATAAAGTTCAGCCTTATGTGATGGACATTAGTCAGGCAATGTTTGGCAAACTGTTGAAAAAAGAATTAGATGATAATCCTGACTGCGAAGTATTTCCAGATCTTGAAGAAGGGATGACTTTAAAAGTTCGTTTTGACGGAAAGACAATGGGCACCAGTAAGCCTTTTCCTGAAGCAACTCGTATTGATTTTTATGATCGTAAAAAACCGTATCCAGAATCAATATTGGAAGAAATTCCAAACTTAGACAAGGTTTTGCGTCAATTAACCTATGCAGAATTGGAAGCTAAGTTCTTCGAAATTGATAATGAGGATGCTGCTGAAGATTTAAAAGAATCAAAAGGTAAAAAAGAGGAAGAGGAAGCTCCTCGGAAACGCAAGACTGTTAAAGAGGAAGAAGAGGAACCTCCTGTTCGTAAACGTAAAACAGTAGAACCTGAACCAGAAGAAGCTCCTCGTAAACGTCGTGCGGTAAAAGAAGAACCGGAACCTGAACCTGAGCCAGAAGAAGTGGAAATTACTTGGGAAGATTTGCAAGCAATGAAACCTTCTGTACTGAAACAACTTTGTGAAGAAAATGGGTTAGAAACAAATCCAAATGACTTCGATGATGATCCGAGTGCTTTCCGTCGGGCTATTGCAAAAGAAATAGGGATTGAGTATCCAAAGAAAGCTCTTGCTCGTCCTTCTACAAAAGAGGAAGAAGAAGATGAGGAACCTGCGCCGAAGATGACCTCCCGTTCTAAACCTGTAAAAGAAGAAGAGCCTACAGGCACGTGTCCATTTAAACACAAATTTGGTGTTGATGGAAACAAATTTGATGACTGTGACGATTGTAAAGTTTGGGATGATTGCTTAGATGCAAAAGAAAAGAAAACCAAATGACACTCCTAAAAATTAAAAATGAAAAGCATTTAGAAGATCAGAGTGAAGATAGGCACGTTGGGATAATTCTGCCCCAACGTGTTCATTCTTATCTAACTTTATACACGTATGCAAATTCTGTGGCAAAAACAATAGTTATAAAAGAGCTGTTACAGAATTGGATGGACTCTGAAGGAAATACATCAGAAGAAGAGCTCATTAAAAAAATTGTAGTCAGAACAATTACTATTTGGAAACGTAAACGTGCAAAAGATGAAACCTGTTCTCTCAATCAATTTAAAAAACAATTAATAGCAGAATTTCAATGGAGAGGATTACCCATAGAAATAATCAAAAAAATCTTAACTGGATTTAACGATGGAACGAACTAGAAGAAAGCCAGATGAATCTCTAAGCACTCAAATGGTTAGACGAACAAACAAGCCTGCAATCGAAAAGAAAGAATATGACGGGGATTTTGGGACTGTAATTAGCACAGGCAGCACCTTGCTTGATTTAGCCATATCAGGCGGAAGAATACACGGCGGAGGCTTGCCCGGAGGTATATTAGTAGAGTGCTTTGGGCCTAGCGGATCGGGCAAGACAGTGCTACTGTCAGAGATTGCCGGTTGTGTACAACGTAAAGGTGGAGATATAATGTTTGCTGATCCAGAAGCTCGCCTTAACAAACAATTTGCAGCAATGTTTGGTCTTGACTTACCTGAAGATAGTTATACACGTCCAGACACGGTTATTGAATTATTTAAATCTGCAAACGACTGGGAGCCTACAACATTCAAACGTAAAACCATAAATGGTATATTTGCTGACTCACTTGCTGCCCTTTCTACTGACATGGAAATGACAAAAGAGGAAGGCGATAAGATGGGAATGAAACGTGCAAAAGACTTTTCAGAACAACTTAGGAAATTCTGTCGCGTTATTGCAGAAAAGAATTATTTGATGGTCTGCTCTAATCAGGTTCGTGTAAATGCAGATGCAGGACTTTACGGAGAGAAATATACCACTCCAGGAGGAGTTTCTATTGGCTTTTATAGTAGCCTGAGATTAAAATTTACTAAGCCTGCAAAGATTAAAGACAAACAAAAAGTCGTTGGTAAGGATGTTACACGTGTTATAGGTGTAGAAGTAGAAATCGAAGTGTACAAATCGTCTATCTGGAAGCCTTATCATACTGCCCCTGTTTACATTCTATTTGATTATGGGGTAGATGACATTCGTGCGAATCTGCAATATGTCAAAGACTTTACCAAAAATACAGCATACACCTGTGGTGGTGAGAAACTTGATACCAGTTTAGAAGGGTCCATTAAAGCTATAGAATCTGCTGGACTAGAGGAAGATCTTCGTGAAGAAGTTATTGCATTGTGGGAACAAATTGAACGTAAATTCGAAAATGAAAGAAAACCAAAACGATGATAACTGATGAATCATTAATGCCGTGGGGCAAGTACAAAGGGGATAAAATGATTAATGTCCCTGCTTCTTATTTACTTTGGTTATATGACATGGAGAAAGTTTACGGTGAGGTAAAAGAATACATCAAAGATAATTTAGAGGTATTGCAATTTCAAGTTAAACAAAATCAAAATGATTACAAGGGATAATTATAGTTGGTTTGTTGGTTATTTAATTCAATTTAATGATCCTGTAATAAGATACGGTCCTTTTGAGACTTTAGAAAGCATTTTAATGGACAGTTCATTAACTCCTCAATCCGATGATTATATTATCAGAGTATCTAGAACCGGTCGTTTCTTTCTTAGATTTTTATATTCTAAATATCGTTGGAGAGACATGGATACAATAGAATACATTCCGTCAGAGTCAAATATAAAATTAATATATCTAAAATGATAAGAATAAAAAAACCTATTGCAAAAGCACCAGAACAATCGCTTAAAATCCTAGCTTTAGATGTAGCAACACATTGTGGTTGGGCAATTTCCCATTCTGTGTACGGTGTGTGGGACCTGACTCCTAAACGAGACGAGTCCATCGGGATGAGACTTATTCGTTTACGTTCAAAATTAAACGACATTATTGATTGTGAGCACATCAATCTTGTTGTATTTGAGCGTCCGGGAGGTGCTTTTAAAGGTGCTATTATTGTTCAATCAGAATTACAAGGACAAATTAAGGTTGTGTGTGAAGACAAATCTATTCCTTACCGTGCTTATAGTTCTCAAGAAATCAAAAAGTTTGCAACAGGTAAAGGTAATGCTGGAAAACCTGCTATGATTGCTGCTGCAAAACTTAAATTAGATTATCCTGAGGAACGTAATAATGATGATGAATGCGATGCTTTGTGGATGTTGGAACTTGCTAATTCTGAATACAAATGATCAACTCGCTACAAATCAAAAACTTTCAATCACATAAAAATACCAAATTAGAATTTTCTGAAGGTGTTAATGTGATTCTAGGCCCGTCAGATAGTGGAAAATCCGCTGTTATGAAAGCCTTAAAATGGGCTATAAATAACAGACCTTCAGGGGATAAAATATGTTCTTGGTGGGGCGGAGAAACTGAAGTTAAAATTTTGACAGATGAAGGAATAATTACTAGAAAAAAAGACAAATCTGATGAATATCGTTTAGGGGATCCTCTCGGAGAATATAAAGACCTGATTTTTAAAGCATTTGGCTTAACTGTCCCAGAAGAAATTAGTTCTACTTTGAACATATCTGAAGTAAACATTCAAAATCAAGCAGATGCTCATTTCCTAATAAGTAAAACTCCCGGAGAGGTTGCAGCTCATTTCAATAAAGTTGCACGTTTAGATAAAATTGATATTGCTACCAATAATGTAAACAGTTGGCTGAGTCATTTAAGAAATGATATCGGTTCTGTTGCTGTCAAAGGAAGAGCTTCGTTTGGTTTAGTCAAGCAATTAGCTGATGCTAAAGAAGGTTTAGAAAAGTTTGCATACTTGCAAAAGATGGAAATAGATCTTGAGGTATTAGAAGAATTAGCTAATCAATTAAAAAGTATTGGATTAAAAGTTCCTATACTTACCAGCTTATTAAAAAACATTGCAGCAACAGGGGAAAGCATTAAAGAAAAATCAACATTATTAAAACTTGAACAACCATTAACAGACGTTTTATCCAAAATCATATTAAGAAGAGAATTAGGGGATAATGGAAATAAATTGTTTAAATTAATCAAGGAAATAAAAAGTACCAAGCAAGATTTAGATGATGCTGAAAGTATATTAATATTAGAAGCCCCTGTTGCCGTTTTGTTGCAATTGTATAAAAGTAAAGAAGTATTGAATCAGCAACTAAATCAGCTAAATCGTGCCGTTTTAAATGCTCGTAATACAAACACACAACTAAAACAAAAAGAGGCAGAATTCGAGAGAATTCAAAAGACTTTTTCAGATAACTTCCCAGAAGTTTGTCCCCTCTGCGGTATGCAACAAATTCATAAACATTAAAATAAAAATGAGTAATCTAATAGTGAACATTAGGTTTTTTTATTGGCATTTACAAATAGGCAAAGGACTTAGAACCTTTAAAATATTAAGGAATGAATCAATTACCAGCTTAAAAGGAATGCCAAAAATTAAAGTATTTGAGTTTTTTAATCTCATAAACTGAAAAATGGATAAAAGTATTATTGTAAAAGGGAAAGAGAACGACGTTGTTTTTAGATTATTCGAAAACAACAATTCTATTAATGAAATTCACATTCAAATAGAAGGTGAAAAGTCATGGATTGTTATTGGATACGGAGACCTGAAAATGGCTATTGAAAAGGCAGAAAATGAATTTAATATCAAAAAATTAGAAGATAGTGAATTGATAAAAATTGCCGATATAACTTACAACATGGAAGAAAGAACAGAAACAATTAAAAGACTGATTTAATGAAAAATTTACTATTAATTATCACAGTTTTTTTATCGGTTAACTGCCTCGCTCAAAACCGATTTGAAAAAGTATTTGCAAGGGCCGATAGTGCTTTTTCTCAACTGGTTGATTCTGTAAAGTTCAATCAAGTTATCAAAGAAATTGAAGCTGACACGGATAAAATAACCTTGACAACCGAACAATGTTTGCTTCTGTATTTTAACGGATATATTAATGGATCGTTGAGATTTAAGCAAAAGGGAAGTTTTGATTTTGATGGCCTACTTAGAGAAATCAAGGAAAATAAACAATCAATTATCAGTTACAGAAGGTGTTACCGTCTGATTTTACATCACTAGATAAAAATAAAGAAATAATATGCCTTTAATAATAGATAATAATGAAGGTGAAAGTTATTGTTATGATGAAACACACCCTATGATATTCGAAGATGAAGCGTCTGCAATACATTATCTTCAAGAACACGAAAACCTTTTTAAAAATAAACCAGAGTGGTTCGTAAAAGAACAAATAAATTTAAACCAATCGGGGACTCAAAATAATTAACATCATGATAAGGAAAGAACCAAGATACACAAACAGAATGCCAGATCGTATTCCTGATGCAATTCTTTGTGCCGATATACATTTGGTAGAACGGGATTACCAGGCTCCATGTCGTACAGATTCTCTTTGGGAAAAGCAATGGATTAAAATGGACTTTATTTCTGCGTTACAAAAGAAATTTAGCTGTCCGGTTTTGTGTGCAGGTGATTTATTTGACTTTTGGAAACCTAGCCCAGATTTGCTTTCTGAGACAGCACGACATATCCCTAAAGAATTTTATACCATATATGGACAGCATGATGTTCCTCAGCATAGTTTAGATTTGTCTTACAAAAGTGGAATTCATAACTTGATTGTTAATGGTAAAGTAGATATATTAGACGACAAACATAACCCATCTGACATAGCTGAAGGGTGCTCATGGGGAATGAAGCCTACTGGGGAAACCGTAGGTAATCCGTTTAAAATACTTGTTTGGCATACAACCACCTATCAAGGAAAAGAACTTTGGCCTGGAGCAGAAATTCCAATGGCTGCAACATTATTAAGAAAATATCCACAATATAATTTGATTGTGACAGGAGATAATCACAAACCTTTTACAGAATCATATCAAGGACGTTGGTTAGTTAATCCAGGTTCTATGATGCGATTAACTGCTGATCAAGCAGATCACAAACCAAGAGTATATCTTTGGTATGCAGAAGATAATTCTATCAATATGGTTTATCTTCCTATTGAGTTAAATGTAATTACACGAGAACATTTAGATATCAAAGAACAAAGAGATGCTCGTATAGATGCTTTTATTACACGTTTAAACGGGGAATATGAAGCAGGTCTGTCTTTTGAAGAGAACTTAGAACGGTTTTATGCAACAAACCAAATTCGCGAAAGTGTCAAAAATATAGTATATAAATCTTTAGAATCATGAAAAAGAAAGAATTAAAATCTACAGTCATTGCATTGAATAATAGGGTCCATGATTTAGAGGATCAAAAAGAAAGTAATGAATGGAAAGTAAAACTATATCAAGATTTGGCCGACTCAAATTTACAACTTTTAGGTTATGAGTTTGAGGCAGAACCGCCAATCGACGTAACTTGTAATATTGATCCATATACTCAATATTATCAGACAGGTAATTTTACAGTTACTCTGCATCTTCATAGACCTATTAAAAAAGAAAGTCATGATACCAACTCCGCTTGAATTACTTCAAAAACAATTAACAGATTTAGAACGTAATTTAGAGAAATCAGAAGAAATGCACCTAAATGATGAAATTGATTTTTATCTCAGACAAACACATGTAAGAAATCTAGCACCTAAAATTAGAAAATATCAACAAGCCATAAAAATATTAACTAATCATGATGAACGAAACACAATTACTCAAGCTAAAGAAAGAAGTTGAAGAAGCAAAACAAGAAGTGTCTGAACTTAAAGGACATTTGACTGCTCAAACAAAACAACTCAAAGAAGAATGGAAATGTACTTCTGTTGAAGAAGGTGAAGCCAAAATTGCTAATATGAAAAAAGAAATTAGCAAAATAGATGAACAAATTGAAGAAGGGTCAAACAAAATAGAGGAAATGTACAATGCTTAAAAAAGGTGATAGAATTATATTTTTAAAGGATATTACAGAAAATGCCACTGGGGATCATCCAGAATATCAACTAGCCATAAAAGGGCAAAAAGGTACTATTAATGAAAAATTAATACCTGAAGAAAGTGATTGGTTTAGTGTTTATTGGGACGGTTGGACTTCTGCTTCTTTTTCCGCAGAATTGAATGTAGATTTTAAAATTATTTAATTATGTATGATCTGAAACAAATACGGTCAAGATTGGAGCAGCAAAAAGGAAGAAAATTCCAGTTAGAGCAAACTGTTATACTTTTGACTGAAGAAATAAAAGAGAAGAACAGGGATTTGCAACGTCATGAAGAAGCAAAAGAAATTATACGAACTGTCGGATTAACTACTCAACAACAATTGCAATATAATATCAGCAATATAACTTCGCTTGCTATGGAAGCTGTTTTTACTGATCCTTATGAATTGAAAGTAGAATTCATTCAACGTAGAAATAAAACAGAGTGTGATTTGTTATTTGTAAGAGATGAACAAGAAGTGAACCCTCTAGATGCTTCTGGCCTAGGTGCTGTAGATGTTGCTTCATTTGCTTTGAGAATTGCATCGTGGTCGATGTCCCAGCCTCATACAAGAAATGTGTTATTATTAGACGAGCCGTTTAAACATCTACGAGGAGAAGAAGAGAATGCAAGAGTGCTGCAAATGTTAAAAACAATCTCAAAGACATTACACGTTCAGATTATAATGATAGGGGATGTCAAAGTGCCTAAAGAAGTAATTGCAGAATATGCGGACCGTGTATTTGAAACAAGAATTAAAGGACGTGTTACAAAAATCTTACAATCATGACTGTCCTTTATTTAATTATAGACATTTTTTGTATTTCTATTTTTGTTTGGGTTTTGTGGCCTAACAAAAGAGATTTTCGTATATTTAAGATTTGGTATAAAAGAAACTTTAAATAAACCTGATTTAAGCTATTTACTCAGCCTACAAACAATTGAATTACAAAAATAAGCCCCTTATATGCTTTAAATATAAGGGGCTTTAAAATGCCTGAAAATAGGCTTATTTAAAACTATGCTATTCGAACCGGATTTACAAACCCTGTCAAATTTAGACCATTTGGATTAAACGGCAAATTTAACTTCCTGTATTTTTCAAGAACCGTAGTCCCCTCCCTACTTCCTGCCTTAGATGTATTCCCAGAAACAAAGTTAAATCCAACATCATCAAAAGTAGTAACAATTCCTTCATGCCCAGATGATGAGTTCCCTTCTCTGAAGATAACTAATGCACCGACTACCGGATTTGTTTGTACATGAAACTCTTTGCTTTTCTGAAAATTAAAATAGGTATTTAAAGAACTTCCGTTTGCATATTTAAGAATCAATTTTGCTCCAACAGGATCACTACTTAAAAAAGCATCGTACCAAACAGCCTTTGCGAAGTATGCACACCAAGATTGATTCTTTAGCCATCCTATTTTGATCATCCAGTTTTGAAACCAAGAATTTCGGAACCCTGAATTATTTGGTAATTCTTCTTGCCCTATATATTTTCTTGCAACTTCTACAATCAATTCACCTTTCATAACTTCTGATTATTAAAATCCGGCCATATTTCAGACCGGATTTTTGTTTTTAGGCTTTTGCTTCTGCAACAGCAACAAGCGAATTGAATATTTCATCAATCACTTCGTAAACTACTGGCAAAGTTTCAGCCGGAATTTTTGCTTTCAATTTTTCCAGTAATAAGTTATCAACTAACCTGATTGCCGGTCCGTCCAATGCTTCTGAAATACCTTTCAAGACGATTAAATCGTCAACCTTTTTCTCTTGTTCCTCGGTGAGGAATCCTTTACGATCATCCATGATTTTAATTTTAAATTGTTAAGAAACTATTTATTTTTGCACAACCTCATTTGACGGTCGTGCTAGGATTTCTTTATTTGCTGTGGTCATATTTGCCACTTTCGCAGCACCGACACCAACACCTGCACCTAACACACCAAGTCCTGATAGAACACTCATTCCAATAGTTACCCAAAGCGGAACAGCTATGCCGCCAGATGCAATACTCGTTACCACAACCACTCCGACGCTACCAATGCCCCCGCAAATCCATGCTGCCACTTTTGCCCAGCCTTTGATACGTTCAAAGAATGGCGGAGTTGTGGTTTGACCTCTATCCTTTGCATCATTAATAACCTCTTTTACGGTTACTATGTTCCCCTCAATTGTTTCTGTTGCCATGATTTATAATTTTAAAAATTTACGAATTTTTTGATATTGTTCAAATAATTTATATCTGCCTTTCATTGTTGTTAGTTTCAGCAAAAAAGGAGCTATGTTTAATTTCAATGTGTATTTAGATAGATTCATTTTTTAATGTGCTATGCTTCAAAAAATACCGGCTCTGAATGTTGGTGCAAATCCCTGCCTATCAGTAATTTTATCATTCCTTTTTTCAGGGGAATGAAATTATATTTTACAGAACAGGCATGAGGACAATGAACCCGGCCAACATCCTGTTCGTAAATCCATTCATTGCCTTTTTTATCAATTGCTAGATATGGCATTTTGTATCTTTCCGGTTTTCCAATTTGAGTAAAAATCAGGGATTGAAGGATACCTTCTCCATGCCTGTATTTTCAGTTCAACGGATACACATTTTTCATTCGGTTCAACTGTAATACTGTTCTTTCCTTCAGGTGTAGTTGTGCCTCCCGACCATGTTATTTTAATTGGATTTACTGCCACATAATTACCAAGCGAATCGGTATATTGACCATTTATCTTCATCACCTTGTACTTTCCGTGCTGATACACTGTTTTCATAGTTTTCACTTTACACCAAGTTTCATATTTGGCATATTCAGCCTTATCGGCCACTTTAAGGTAGCTTTGTGCTGAAGATGAACATACTAACAACAAGTAGAAAAAAATCAGAATTAGTGCTTTCATTTTGTTTCTTTTTTAATAAATACCATTGTCTCTTCGCCTAGCTTGTAAGCATTTTCAAAATACAATCGAACAGTATCAGTTTTCCAGATACATCGAACTTCATGTTCATTGATAATTTTCAATATATATGGCCTGTCGAATGTTTGATCTGTAACAGGTAAGATGTAATCGGCTACAGAATTAAAATCCTTATCCGGAAGAAACCACGTACTGTAAATATTTGGAGCTGACCGTATATATTTATCATTGTACACCACAGAATATGAAACTCCATTGGAATAAACTGCACCGACAAGTTTATACCCAACCAGAACGCTATCTCTATCAGCTGTTTGATAAGTTGTCTTACAACCAAAAACCAAAATACATAATATAAACACTAATATTTTCATAATCTATTTATTTTCCTAAAATATGAAATAACATAATCGAAATGAGTATTGCTATCAAACTTGAACCAATTGTTATCAATACTGTTTGACCATTCTTTGTTTTTTCAATAGAACTTATTCGTTTTTCGTGATCTTCAAGTCTAATAGATACGTTGTCTCGCAAATCCTTAATATCATCTTTTAAACCTTCCATTCGAGTTTTAAGTTCAATAAGAAGATCGTGATCGTCGGCATTTTTAATACTTAAAACCTTAACGGATACCGCAGCCGCTTCTGCAACTACTTTTGATGCCTGAGCAGCCGCTTCTGCAATAAGTTTGACAGCATCTGCCGCGGACTCTTTTATATCTTCTTTATGCTTCCCAAAACGGGCTAGTTCTTCTTCCCGTATCGCTTGTTGAGCTGTTTTTACTGCCATAATTTTAAAGAGTTAAGTTCCTGTTCTTATGCAGGATAGTTAATTTTCATAAACTTTTACAGACTTGATAATGAACTCTGTATTTTTACTATTCTCTGGATGTGCTGCATTATTCAATAATAAATAATTTGGATATGTTGTAACAAATTCTGGATCTTTAGAAATAAAGTTTGCTGTTTTGATGTCATCTACATAAAAGTTGTACCCGTTTGGAAGTAACTCGACGGCAAATTCATGCCAGTCATTATCACATTTGAAAATGTTCTTACCTATGCCAAACTTCCGGTATATTAATTCTGCATAACCGTAATGAACTGTATGTCGGACTACATTTTTATTTCCCAGCAACATTACTTCCATAATATCAATCTCAGGAGTAATTTGCCCGCGAGTGTAACCCGGTTCATTCCGATCCTTTTTCAATAACCATATAGCAGGCCACGAATCACATATTTTTGCCGTGATTACCCAGATACCCATCGGATATAAAAATTTATCATAACTGTTAATCATACCCGTAGTCCAGTTGGTTGTACGTTTGCCTTGATAGGTTTCTCTTGTAGCAATATCTTTATAGCACACAATTTTGACACCTTCAGATGTAAGAGAGACAGCATCTTTGGAAAAATACACATCATTGTCATTATAAAATTCACCATCCTTAACATTGAAATTGTCAAGAGTTTTAAAATCATCTGAAAACACCAACTTGCGTGTACTGAAATCGACTCTTTTACAGTACTTTTTAAACAGCCAAAACCTGACTGAATAAAAAAGGTTTTGAATAATTTCCATCTTGTTAAGGAATTAATGATGTAGTTAAAAATGACGGTATCTGTGATGCACCGTTGATTGAATGTGATGCCATGTTTATTAATGTTAGATTGTAAGGGGAATGAATGTCAATATTATAAATTGATCCATCTGGTTGTGCTATAAATATTTGATCGTTGTATTGATATATTCCGTATGGCGAAGGACATTGTGCTGTAATATCAATATCAAGTTCCAAAGCACCGTCTGGATAACTGAATTGACTTATCCAACTTTGTGTGTAATCATCTTTCGTAAATGTTACAATAACTTTGTTGTTTGTAGTTAATATTATATCCCCGGCAATATGTCTTCCTGCCATTCCAGAACTAAAAGTTGCGGATATGGTTGCCAAAATTGTGGTTATGTCGTATTCAAGATAAGCCCCGCTAATAATTTTAGTGTCATTTTTTGCACCTAACCCAGCCGTAGGATAAACACCAGTTATTGATCTATTAAAAACAGCAGTAAATGGGTTGAATGTAATATTCCACTCACCTATACCTCCAGATGTATATAACCATAATTTATTGGCTGTGTGAGCAATATCAGAACTCAACCCAGTTATGCCTGGAATTGATAAAAGTGTGGATATGTTAGTATCGTGATCATACAAATACACTTTGGCCGGATTTGAAGCATCGACAAGCAAAATACTTGATGCAGAAAGCATTGTCTGTTTTTTTGGTATAAATAGTATTTTCATGTCCGTTGTATTCTTAATTTACCTCTAATCAATGTTGGTGCACCTGAAGAACCCGTAGTCACACAAAGCCAAACACGGTCGTCGGCAACTACCGTATTGGCTCCCGTGGCTGTATTTGTTGTATTGGTTGTGTCAACTGTTACTGATGAAACAGAAGTCAAGGCAGTTGAACCAATCTTGATAGCTACTCCCGTTAATGTGCCCGTATCAGTTTCTAATATTGCTGAAATAATAGTATAAGGGAATGTTGCTTTTGGGTCAAGCAGATAGTCTTTTGCCGTTCCTGCAACCACGTCCTGATAATCAAAAGTTATGTCTTCTGTCCAGTCGCCAATAGCTAGGCCAGCACTACCACCGCGCCACAACCCTGCAAAATCAGAAGCAATAGGTGTATCTATCTTTGTAGGGGATTTCAAAATAGCCATAAAAGCTAAATCCTCGTCATTAGTCGTTGTGAAATCTGTTCCTGTGTCGTCTGAGGCATAGGCGATGTAAATGTAAGGGGCTTGTTTTACTTCAATGTATTGTATGAAATTAGGCTCTCTATTTACTGCATTTCCACTATACTGCATGGTTCCTGTCAACAATATACAACCAAGTGTGGCAGGCGATATGGTAATTTCATCCCATTGTGATAAAAAGTCACCTAATACATATTCATCTACCCCAACAAACAAAACAGCATCTACATCAAATTCAGACAACTGTTCATATATGGTTAAATTATCAGGACATTTATATGCAAATGGAATAAGATCAATAAAATTTAAAAAAATAGCAAAAGGCACATGATAAGTAATAAGAGCATCACTTGCAGGAATGTTATTTATTATTGTAGTATTTTTTATTACATTTGTAGCATTGTCAACATTAGAGATAGTACTCCCTCTTTGATAGTTATATGAAGATACAATATTCCCTTTTGGATCCTTCTTACCTTTATATTGCCTAGTTACTGTTACATTCATTTTATTAACTTTCTACTAAGGTGATATCTGTTACATTATCATATTCACTCAATTTAACTGTATATAAATCATTACAAACGTCCCAACTATACCCAACTGAATAAAAAGGTTTATCTGACTGTTTGTCATTTGTAAACATGGCAAACGGTTTTAATGGTATTATACGTTTCACATCTGCCACAAGCTGTTGCCTTGTTTGATTATATAATTGGAACTTCTGTTTCATCAAATGATCTACAATAGGGATGTAATCTCCTACTCCATCTTCTTCCTCTTTAGTGACTTCCCCGCCTGTAATAGCTGAGTTAAGTCTTATGCTTGTCGCCGTTGTTGTTGTTACTATCATAGTTCCTAAAGTTTAAAAGTATCTACAAGCCCGAACACTCATATAGTTATTTATTCCCCAACGATCCACAAATTTACGATCTGTTGTCATGTCTGTTCTCCAATCAACAACCACCTCATGTTGAAAATTTACAGCCCAAGCCGTACCTACAACATATTCGGAAGAGGACCAGTACCAAAATTCACCTAAATCACGGAAATACAACACATATTTGTTATCATGAAAACTAGCTAATTCATCCCTACTAGGTAAAAACCAATCGTGGTATTCTGTGTTTTCATTTGTAGGATCATTTAAAGCCATGATTGCACTTATGGCAAATTGGTTTTGATAGGTATTTGCAATCATAAGGGCTGTATTAGCTGCACCATCCCCAATGCCTTCCCCTCTACCTGTTGTACCTATTGGTGAACCTCCTGTTTTCCTGCCCCAAACAACTCCGGCCATTTCATCTCTATCTCGTACTATAATACCATGTATTTCACCAGAAACATACCCATCATCCCCTGATTCAAATATATACCCGATAAGACCTCCTTGCCAGTATGTTCCTACTGTTAAATCAATTGTAGTTAAGGTTTTTACATCTCCATACACGGTTGTTCCTAAAGCATCCGTTGCATAAGCCCGATAATAATAAGAAGTTCCTTTTGTTAAATTTATCATTTGACTTGTAAACACACCATAGCCTGTGCCGTCTTCTGTGTATGAATCTGACAAAGTTGGTGTAGAAGAACTAGGACTCCAACAAATCCCCTTTGCAACTATTTCAGTTGCTCCTCCTGTTGTTCCCCAGCGTTCTGTTCTTTTTTGCATAACAGAACCCCGTAAAATGGCATTTTTATAATCTAATGTTTCTACATCATATAAGTCTAAACTAATATCAAGTTTATCCAAATATTTTGTATTTGTTACACCAGTTATTACATTTGGTTGATCTGTTCCTGTTACAGTAACTACTATATCTCCAAACCAAGCATCATTAAAATGATCACCAACACCAATAGCATATCCTGTTTCATGGCCTATAAACAACACAAAAGACTGGTCGCCAAATAAACCTTCTTTTACATCAGCTGTTCTCATATCTATCAAAACACCTATTGGTATGTCTATACTAACTTCGACTGATTTTGTAGCTTTGTCAAATGAAGATCCGCTTATTTTAGTTGACTGATATCTTACACCGCTTATTGAACAATCATTAAGACTTGTAACATCTGTTCCTTGTTGTATGAAATCTTCATTTGGTAATACTTGTAAATACCATGTAAAATAAACATCAATGTCTTTTAAACCTGTGTACCCCGCACCACCATAACAGCATTTGAATTTAATATTTATCTGATCTTCTGCCGATATTATTGTTGTTTTAAATGAAAAATATAAACCACATTCAATAGGAACTTCTGCTCCGGTTTCTCTATTCCTGTGTATTGAATTTACAATATCACTTTTAGGCTTTCCTGCACTTATCCATGTTATAAAACTTGTTTGCAGAAACAGTATGTCCCTAAAATTAGGTACAGGAAATGTTGTGCCAGTATAATGTGACATTTCTAATGCACCATTAATTAAATTTAAAAACCTTTGATCATTTAACGTTATCTTAACAGTATTCATCCCCGGTTCAGCCCTCAACGTTTGTGTGCGTTCAGTAAATGCCGAATCATTAAGGTCTTCTACTGTGAATGTTTTATTTATAACTGTGCCTGCATCACTGGGGGTATATGTTGTGGCTGAATTGTACTCCACATAATCAATAGATTCGTTCCAAAGATCTTCATACCGTTCAATATACCAATAGCCTTGCCACCAATATATGTAACAGTTAAAAGTTTTCAGTATGCTGGTAAGTATTTCTAAACTTGTATTACGTTCAACATTGTCTGTCCAAAAGACTTCCGTAAAAAAGCCGTTCATGTTAAACAATGTCTGGTCAGCATCAGGTGTATCCCCTTCAGCATGGATTACACAATTAACACGTATGTTGAACGTACTACCTGTTGAAAGTAGTATTTCATTTATAACGTTTATGAATGTACGGTTTTGTAACGTGTCTATGCTTACAGGATGAATATTGTCAAGTTTCATCAAAAAATTACTTGCAACAAAATTAATGATTTGTCGGTGCAAATATTTCTGTGAAACAGGTTCACAATTCAAATACCCCTCAAAAGCTGTATAAGCAATAGGTGAGGAAAGTACAACCCTGATTTTATATTCGCGTTCCTCTGCCATCATTAAAGGCAGTAGTTCAAAGTAATCGGTTTTTTCATTAACCAATGAAAATTCACATTGCAAAGGTATAATAGGGTTTTCCCAACTGTCAAATTTATAGGAGATCTTCAAACTATCCTTTATCATCTTCAGTTTAGAAGCTGATCCTGAATAATCTAATTTGTCAATGTATAGTGTACCTTTAACACCTAATGATTGAAACCCTAAATAATATATATTACCGTATGCCATAATTTAATATGATTGTTGTAATTTGCCCATGCTTTGTAATATACCTACTAACTCACGTCCTTCTATGCGGAATTTCACTGTTGTCGTGCCGGATGTATTACTAAGCATACTAAAGGACTTCCCAGCCGGGATCACCGTTTCTCCAGAGGATAATAAAGCTGGATAAGTATCATTTGGGTAACCACCTGGAACAACTCCTCCTTTTGCCAATAACAAAGGTAAGACAGTTGTAACTATTGGAATAATTGAAGCAAGCCAATCACCACTACCTCCGCTGCTGGATGATTTTTTACCATTTCCACTAACAGCATTTGTGATATCTCCAATATCTTTGATTATTGCTAAAACTTGTGTTATTCCTGTAATGATTTCACTAATTATAGAAAATACTCTTTGAAAAGAATCCCCCATATATTTTCCAATTGTATTACCTAATCTGCCTATGTCATTAAGTAAATTCCTCCATGCTCGCAATTCTCTTGTATTAACTTTTGTTATTTCTTCTATCTGAGACAAACTGGCTATTAATTTTGTATGAGCATCAATCCATTTAGGGGAATTTTCTTCTGTTTGATTCATTACCTGTAAATACCCATCTGCCGCAGTTTTCAATGCACTTGTTTTTTCCTCAGTTCCTTTAAAAGAATCTCCTACATACTTCTGTTTTAAGGCTATAAATGTAAGAGTATTTGTAAGTTCTTTTCCTATTGCATCAATATCATCAAAACCCTTTTTATAAATGCCATTTAAACCTATTTGTTTATTTAAATCACCTGAATTAATTAATTTATTCAACTCCTCTTGATCTTTTTTAATTTCATCAGCTGTTTTGAATGTTTGAAAAGCAGTTCTTCCTTCCGTAATCATATTATTATTAAACCAAGAAGATGTTACATTTTGAGCTTTTCCTGGAAGTGGTTTAATTGGGGTGGTATCAAATTGAGCTTTAGTCATATTTATTAATTCTTCTTGTGTCTTTTTAATCTTCTCTAAAGCAACCCATTCTTTCATTAATTGATCAAGACGTTTCCCAGAAGCAGTCTGAGCAAGTTCCATCAACTCCTTCATACGATCTTTCTCTTTTTCAGGTAAATAAGATTCAGGAGTAGTTATTTCTGTATTATTTTTAAGAACATGACCAAGAGCTTCCTCACCTTTTATTCTTAATTTTGTAGTGTCAATAAGATTTTCTAAAAAAGACTTTTGTTTACTATATTGTATTTCTGCATTATTGGCATTAGTCATTTGATAATAGCCTACAGATTTAAGATCATCAAAATATGCCCCAAATGGAGACACACCTAATGCTCGCATAATACCTTGACTATTAACAGACTGTCCAAAAGTCATTTTTTTGTCCGCTCCTGACATAACATCAGAAAGACGTTTCTTTTCTACATCAACAAGTAAATCACTGGCAGCTTGTAATGTAGCTTTTTCTTTTAATTTTGATATATACTCATTTATTGCTGTTGTTGCTCTTCCTGTCTTAATAGCTTCCTCATCTATACCTCCAAGGTATGCAGGTAAAATCCCATTGATTTCTGCAATAGCACTTGCCTTCATTTCTTTTGAGGCATACTCACTTTTAGCAAGTCTCAATAACGACTCTAAACGAACACTTTCTTGAACTACAGATTGTTGTGCAATTGTGTTTAAGTCATTTAATGTTCTTTGGGCTACCGATAACTGATTTGCTGCCTGAGCTGCCTGAATAAAATAAGTAGCTAATAAAGCAACACCTACGGCTGCAGCCATCCAAGGATTAGCCATAATTGCCAATGTAACGGTCCTTATAGCTCCTCCTACCCAAACTAAGGCTACATATAATCCTGAAAATATCTTTATATAAGCTGCCACAGCAAGTCCAACAGGACCTAAAATAGCTAAAAATCCTCCTAATTCTATAATCATTGTTTGTACGGAAGGAGACAGCCTACTAAACCATGAAGCAAGTGAATTTAATGTTTCACTAAGTGATTTTAATATTGGTATTAAAGACCTCTGTATAGCCGCTCCTAAAGCAAGTAAATTATTTTGAAATGATATTTTTACCAATTTTAATTGCTGTTCCGTTGTCAATGACATTACTGCAAAGGCGTCATTCATTGCACCTATACTGTTTGTAACCCTATTTTGAATACCAATATTGTTTTCTAAATTTTTCCCCATTAAGGACAATACACCAGTCAATGCTCTAACATTTGGGAATACCTTTGCTACAATATCTTCTCCAAATCGTTTTGTCATTGTATCAACCTTCATTAAAGCACCTAATAATCCATCCTCTCGGAGGGTTTTACGAAGTCCTTCAATAGTATAACTAGTATCCCCCATTTTTACAGCCATAGCAGCCAATGCTTCTCGTGCCTCATGTGTAGGCTTCAACATACTAGCTAATATCTGCCTTAAACTTGTTGCAGCCATAGAAGCATTGAATCCTGTACGTGTCATGGCTGCCAATGCTCCTCCTATTTGCTCGAATGGAACACCCATTGCTGATGCAACTGGCAAAACCATACCAAATGCTGAAGCAAGTGTTTCAGCAGCGACCTTACCTTCTCGTACAGAAGCAACTAAAATATCTGTCGCTCTAGCGGCTGTTATATTTGCCTTACCATAATTGTTTAAAGCATAACCTACCAAGCGTGCAATAACATCAGTCTCTCCTAAACCAGAAGCAGCAGCTTTGGCTGAATATTCAACAACATCTAAAGCTTCTTTGCCTCTGATACCTGACGAAGCTACATAGTATAAAGCATCCGCAAGTTCTTTAGAAGATCTGGCTGTCACATTACTAATTCTAGCAATACCTACTTTCCAAGCATCCACTTGACTTTGAGAAACTCCGGCCAATGCTACAATCTTTTGAGAAGCATATTCAAAATCAGCAGCCATTTTCACAGCACCTCCTCCTATGAGTAATAAAGGCATGGTTAGATAACGACTGGCAGCACTACCAAATCTTTGAAATTGATTAGACGTTCTTTCTAATGAAGCAGAAATAGATTGCATACTTGTTTCGGCCTTTGTCTGAAAGCTTTTTAATCCATCTTCCCCTTGCTTCAATCCAGAAGCATCGACACCTAACGTTACCCAAAGTTCCCCTATATTCATTTCTTTTGTAGTTTTAATGGAGGACTGATTCTTGCTTTGTTACCACTCAATTGTTTGTTATGTATTTCTGCAAATGTTGATAATAATTGTTCCATCTCATCTGCTGATTGCTTTTCTATTACTTTATTCTTCCTTGCTTCTCGATCCCAAACAGGCATAAAGTCTGCTGGTGTTGATAAATCCGATTCTTGTATTTCTGGCTTTTGGGGATCATGATAAATAGATTTCACAAAATTACTAATCAAACTTGCTAAATGTGCTTCTCTAAAATCATCCCTCCAAGTGCCTATCGGGTCTAATCTATCGTACGCTTCCCATTCACTTAATTGAGTAGAGGTTAACTGATCCAGCAATTGATCTGGATGTGCAAACCCTAATTCTCTACAGAGTCTGAATTGGAACTGCCGTCCTGGACGGCTTCGGAGTTTTTTACTAAAGCCTCCTTATCCTCTTCAGTGATATTATTCAACTTTTGTGCAACATTGACAATCTTCTCCAACCGCTTTGCAGACATGTGTTGAGAAAGAATTGGGTAGTCCTCTGGTTTGAGTAAAGCTACTCCTTTGTCATCGCATACAGTAACAACTGCTAACTTTGCACGAAAGTCTTCAACAGAACGATCATACCCTGTTATTGCACCTAATTCATTTTTAGTTTCTTTAAGAAGAGATTGTTCAAATAAATCCCTTTCTCGTCCTGTCATTTGACGGACAAATACATACTCATCTTTACCAAGATCAACTCTTTTGACCTCTAGATTTTCTTTTTTCAATAATGAGTTTCGATTTAATAAAATAGACATGATGAATGATTTTAAATGATTAGTATTACTTTGTAAAAAATGACATGATTAGTCCTTTTTAAATTAAAAATTAGACGATGGTGAACCACTATCTTCGCCGGTATGTTTTAAGACCTCACCTGTAACCTGAATGGTCACATCGAGTGTCACGGCATTTTTTGCATCAATCGTAAGAGGAAGCTCAGTTACAAATCCTTCAAATTCGAATGAGGTATGCATAGCATTCCCCAATACAACTTGATAGTATTGATTTTCATAAGCTTCAAAATCAGCTTTGAGTGCATCGTATCCATCACTGGTAAAGTTCATAGTCAGAGAAATTGTCCCTGCCTCCTTAAACCCGGCGATGAATTCTTTGTACCCTCCAGTGCTATCCATAGAGGTGACTTCAATAATCTCCTTTTTGAACCCTGGTCCTTTGATGGAAGTTATTTCTGCAATGGCAACCCAATCTGAGTCATCCCATTTATAGAACTTCGTTCCTACACCACTAAATGCCTTACTTGCCATAAAAATTTCTCCTATCTTCTTTGAATATTAAAATTGATAGTAAAGCGTGCCCGACTATTCTCATCCCAATCAAGCAGAGCCGGTCCACTGATACAGTATATAACAGAATAATACGTAGAATTCCATGTCTCATTTGCCCGGCCATGTAATGCTGTCTTAATCTGTTCACATAGAGCACTTCCTGTCTGATAATCTCGAGCGCGAACTCGCATATTAACAGAAGGATATTCATATCCTTGATCTGTCAAATTCAATTGAGGAGGCATCCCTGCATAATCAAATACAGTTACACAAACATCTGGTTTAGTAGGTTCACGACCTACAAACAAGTTTTCTGCAAAAGTCAGTCCTAGACTACTTTCTGCCTCTAATATATCTACAATGTCGATTGACGAAGCGTTCATTTTTATGCTTTTTTACTTGCACCATCTGCAATTATCTGCAATATGGTATCATGATTTCTATTTATTGAAGATTCTAGCCACTTAGCCCCTGCACCTGCTCTAGGTATGTATTCTCGTCTTCTTCCCTTACCTGGACCATATCGTATTCTTGGAGAAGTGAAATCTGCATCGACCATTTCGTGAACCCAAAGAGCATAATTAACAGGATACCCAAATTGTATTCCGTAATTCTGATATCTGTTACCTGTTCTAGATCCTACATTAGCTTTTGCCTCTCCATGTGTATCTTTAACAGTGAATGAACTTCTTAATGTATTTGTATCGACAGGAGTTAATGGTGGAACTGATTCTACATCTCTTTGAATAAATCTTGCAGCTCTATTCATTCCTGCACGACTTCCATTGGAGATTAATAGTACCTCTTTATTCAGATTTGCAATCACTTGCTCCCATCCTCTGATGCTGCCGTAATCTATTCCTCCGTGTCCGCCTGTATGAGATATTGCCATTTCTTTACTTTTATACTGTTCCGAATCCTAGATACGCTGTATGTACAAACTTTGTAGTAGAAAAGATTTCTGGTACTTTGTCAAATCCTATAATTTGATAAGCTCCATTCACTTCTTTAGGTGAAATAGGATCACCACTACTTTCTCCAAAATCTAGAACATCATCTAAGGCTCCTAAATATAACCATCCTTGGACTTTTAAATCCTGAGTCACTAAGACTTCTGCTTTTTGATGAATTTCTATACCATCGTTACTTGTAAATATACGTTCTTTATCAGTCCAACGACAGGCTATTTCTATCGGATAATTAAACGTCATCCCTCCAAACCCATCATTTTGAGGATTCCCCCAATACACGGCTGTCTGTTTACAAACTCTTTTTATGAATCCTTGAATACTCATTAGTCAAAAGATTTAATTGCATAAATTTTTACAGTTTTTCCTGATAATGAAGCCATTAAACCTGTTGCATCTAACGTTAGAACCATTTGTCCATATGGAGTAGAAGAAAGCCCTGCACCAAACACACCTTCATATTCTATTTTAGCCCCTCCTGCTTCTTCTTTCTTAGCAATACGTTCCTGAGTACTTTTAATCATGTGTGCTGTGAGCCAACGTTCTATCTCTTTTAAAAGATCAGTTGTACCTGTGCCTAATACAGAATTTACCAATGTATTTGCTCCTGTAATATATGTTTCTACAACAAGGTCAGTTAATTCTGTATCCTCTAATATTGCTTTAACTTCCGCTGCCGTTACTCTTACTGCCATGCTATGTGCTCCTTTCTTTTTGTTTGCTATTCTTTAACAATCCTTGAACCATATTGGTAACTTTATCATTCCATTCTAAACCTAACCACTCTATAGTTTCTTTCATTTGCTCAAAATCACCCATTGCCATTCTTTCTGGCCAAAGTTCTTTATAATCTAACCCAGCTCCAATCATCTCTACAAACCTCTTTTCATGCTCGTGTACCCACCAAAGCCATCCGTCAGCCTCATCTTTAACATTTATCTCTTGACGATTGCCTTCATTCTTAAAAGCAGTCATAAAGCCTGTTTTTAAACAACTTTGGATGATATCCCCTGTTCTGCGCCTAACTATAATCCACTTTGCATTTGGATAAAATGTGTCCCACAAAGTCCAGGTTTGTCCAATTCTTGCACTCTTATACATCCAAGGCTGATCTTCTTTATACCCACCGTTTGCTAAAATCAATTCAATCACTTATTCCAATGATGAGGAGCATTTATCCGATCCAAATTAGGTAAAGGGTACTGCCCTCTTGCATCAGCACTATTTGATTCATATAATCCATTTACCAGTCGTTTTATAGCTATATTTTCAAGCATCTCAGTAGTTTGCCCAGTCCAAACACCACAAGATTGAATAATCTTTGCTACTATGGTGCTTCCTGAACGTTCTATTCCGGTTACAAAAATTGGACTATATGATGTTTTTGATGCCATACTCTGTATTTATTTGCAATTTTATTACTGGTTGCCTGTAATTGTGAATTCAATTTAAAAGATTGTTGTTCATCATGCCTTCGATAAACTGCAAGAACCGAATCACAGTATGCTAATTTTAATCCTGCATGAAGGCATCTTAAATTAAATTCATATTCTTCACTATCTGGTAATGTTTCATCAAAACTACCTACTTTTTCAAATACTGATTTACGATACATTGTGGTAGCTGAATGAATGAAATTTGCTTTCAATAAATCAGATAAACTACCATCTTTAACAATTGGTTTATATAAACAAATACTGTTATCTTTAACTTTTAATTCTGAAGCCATACCATGAATAAAATCAGCTCCTGTACTTTCTAACGTGCTAACAGAATCTTCAATACAATTTGGAGTCAACATATCATCGTCATGTAAATATTTGATGTATTCCCCTTCTGCTTGATCTAATACTTTATTGAAATTCTCAGCCCACATACCTGGTCCTTCTGATACCAATAATTGACAATTTTTAGGAACACTATTAATAGCATCTTGTAACCAAGTTCTTTTTGGATTTTCTTTGTATGGTATAATCACTGTCACTAATGCTTTTTGTTTCGGAAAACACTCATTAATGTAATCGCATACCCAGTTCCTATATTGAGCAGCGGACCACATTTTTGGAAGTCCGTGTAAACAAATAATAGAAAAATGATCAGGTTCTCTTCTTATATACTCAAACCATCTCTGTTTTCCATCTTGCCCAGCAATACGTTCTCCTTCTTTTGGTTTGAAAGTTCCTACTTTATTGGTTATTTGCTGCCACCAAACATCTGGTCGTTTTACGGTGGTTTTAATAAATTCCTGATCCCCACTTTTACAAGAATTCATCCACTCCTCAGGATCGGTTAACCATTTTTCCCAGATTTGAGTTATTTTTTCATTATTTGCAGGGATCCACATGATACCCGAATATAAAGTAGCTTCAACACTATTTATTGAATGTACTTTTTTATCCTCAGTAAATGGACCTAAAGCAATGAATTTATTAATGTGCTCCTCTGCTGGAGGAAGAATTCCTGTTAAATTACCAACTACTAAAGTATCCAAATCAATGAATAAAAACGGTCTATATTGTTCCATTTCTGGAGAAAATATATTCATCTTTGCCCACCACTTCGACCAGTGAGTTTGCATTGGGATGACTTTCACATTCACTAAATCGAACGGTTGTGTTATCTTGTCCCACAAACAAATAACTTCTACATCAGAACATTGTTTGTGTAAATGATATGCTATCAATTCCACATCGGAGAAAGAATAAGAACCTCCTCCTTTGTGAGTAAAGGCTTCTTTTGGACTACTCCTCAAGACTAACACCACCCGATTAATCAACTTTTGCATATCAACTATTTTTCAAATATAAAGCGTCACCCCAACTCTGACAAGCCATTTGAGTCAATACTCTTTTAAATCCAAATTGACTTAAAAACAAGTCTAACTCCTCTACATGAACACATTTTTTGTACACATCTTCCGTATTGATTTCTGTGTATACAATATCAATTGATTTTAATGTTTGAACACTTCCTTTTAATACTTCCAATTCAAATCCTTGAACATCCATGCAAATCATGTTATAACTAATTCTTGGAAATTTAATATTGTCAAGTTTCCTCACCTGAATTGTTTCTTTTGTAAGAAATTCTATGTTTGGGTATGTTTGTAAATGTGTTCCGGGTTCAAGTAGAGAACTACTCATTCCCTGATTAGCAGTTTCAATCCACATTTCTCTTTCCCCTGTTTCATTACCAAGAGCAACATTGTATGTTAATACTTTTGAAGCCTCACCGATTGTTTTTAATAGTTTTTGATATGTATCTTTTACTGGTTCAAAGAAAATCATATTTTTTATTCCCTGATGAACATAAGCTGGGTACTCTTGACCCACATGAGCTCCAACATGCAAAACTCCTTTAATCTGAAGTTTGTAATCTGCCGCTATTTTATTCAATGATATGATCATATCAGTATCCAATCTTTTGGTAAGTATTTCTTCTTTTCTCTTTCTTGTACAGACTCAATACAAACATCTTTTGAACCTACTACAATTTTATTTTGAGTAGTACTCAAATATGCAGCAAGTGTAGAAAATGTACTGTTTGAAATAATAAAATTAGAACATCGTGTCATTAAATCAAACGATAAATAATCTGGTAATTCTACAAATGTTAATTTTCTACTAAAAAACTCTTCTTTAAACTTTTCTTTACACCACTGAATATCGTCGCTAAAAATAAAAAGATCCCCTTTAACTAAATGCAGAGCATGATAATAATAACTTAAAGAAAGTACCTTAAATCCTTTTGTTGTTACATAATCGCCTCGCCTAATGTGCATTGCTACGATTTCACTATTTTCAGCCTGTTTTCTCAGCATTTTATACTTCTGAGTATAATAGATATCCTTTACTTTTAATTCTGCTTGTAAATGGCTTAGAATGCCTTCATAATATCTTAAATACTGCCAATATCCCCAAAAATTACAATCTCGAAGATTTGTCAATGCTTCATCATACCCTGCTTCTTGAATGGTTAATTGATTTCCTATAAATGAATGAATTGGAATCTCTAATTTAAATTTATCAAGTAAATAAGGGCGAGGAGTGTCTTTATGATTTTTATCAGAAAACCAAGAACTATCATAGGTAACTTTAATTCCATTAGCAGCCTGAACTTGTCCAAAAGCATACTGGAATATTTGATTTCCTAAACCTCCCATTAACTTGATTACATTCATAATACAATGTCTTTAAAATTCATTCTTGGAAACTCTTCGATCTTTGAATCTGGATTTGCATTAATACATTCAATACCTAAACGTTTTAAATCTGCAGCCATGTCTAAAAATCCTTTCATGTGGTTCTTCATTGTACTTTTCACTGTTTGCAATGGACTGGTATAGTATTTATGCCAATGTTGATTATTGCCTCCATCTAATGTCATATCAAAACCTAATAATATAATCCGCTTTGCACCTAAATGTACTGCAAAATTGATTGCAGCAGATCCTGAATTATTATTCCAACATACCATTGATTCTTTTGTACAAATGCCTTTTATGTGCTCCGGATTATTTGGAGTAATTTGTTTCACATACTTAATCCTCATGTCCTGATCATCCCCATTTGCACACGATACTCTTAATCCTTTGAACTGTAATAAATCTACTTTATGAGCTTTCCAAAAGCCTGTGTCCCCAAAAAATACAATATCAATCCAATCGCCTAATTTAAAAGCCATATTGACTGCAATGACATGCTGATTGTGAAGCGGTTTTAAATAGGGAGAATACACATTCGGCTGATCTCTACCTTTATACACCCTATTGACAAGTTCCTGAGGAATATCAAATTGTTTCAGTATAGAAGGCCCTCCTCCTATTATAATCACCGTTCCGCCATCCCAGACTTTTGGAATTTTCCACATCATTTAAGCTTCTAAGGCAGCCTTTAATTCATTTGCAGCATCCTCTGTCAATGGAACTTCATTAATGACTTTCCCACTTAAATTAGCAACATTGAACAGCCCTTTCCCGGCTTTCTTTAATTTATACAAAACTTCCGGTGTTTGTGTTTCTTTTTTTACCTGAGTTTGAATAGCCTCTAACTTAGAATCTTCCAAACAAATCAACCGATCCCGAAATGATTTTGGAATTTCTTCTAAAGTGGCCCAAAAAGTTTGATTAGGTTTAATAATCTGATTCTTTAATCTTAAAGAACCTCCCCCTATTTTTTTCCAATGAAGTTGAACTGAGTCGACAATAACAGGTTCTGGATTTGGTGATTTTCTTATACGTTCCATAATAAAATTTATTTAAATAATAAAAAAGACATGATTAGTCTTGATTCAATTAAGTGGTGAATGTTGCATGAACAATCCCACTATTTCCTTCTTGGTCTGCCCGTATTTGCGGAACCTGAATAGTCAACACTTTAAATTTGGTTACAAAGTTACCTTCTTCACCCCATTGAATGTTCTGGATACCCATACCACGTACAAGACGAACAACATCAGAAGTCATTTGTACTAAAAGTACGGTGTTGGCAGCAAGTGTGTCAACAACTTTGATACCTTTAATACCTGCAATCTGAAGAATACGTTCGCGAACGGTGCTATTTCCTTTTGCAGAGGAATAATCTGCATCAAGCAAAATCTCATAGGTAGACGGAATGTACATCATCCAAGGTCCGTAATGCTTTGCAGCAATACTGGTTTGTTTCAGTATCATCACATCAGTTACAATTTGGGCACCGGTTGTTCCTGAATTAGTCCATTCAGAATCCAATACAACCTGATTTCTGTCAGATGCATTGACATAAGACTGAATAGTTCCTCCGCCAAAACTGTAAGAAGTATCTGTAAACAGAAGTTTCTCAAGTTTTTCAGCAACTCTACGAGCAGCACTTTCTGCATCAGTAGTATCAATTGGGTTCCCCATATTACGACTGATTGCTAACTCACGTGCTCCGATTTCGTAATCCACATGGATAATCGGAATTGGTAAATAGTGATGAGTATAGTTCGGACGATCCCCAGGGCTACGAGTGATTCCGTCCATTGTCATAATTGCTTCCAGTCCATCAGAAATATCATGGTACTCCAACACCGTTGTTCCCATTGCATTTCCAAGGTTATAGACCAACCCATTGTCGATCAAATCCTGAACACCGATTAATCGGGTACGGGAAATCGGAAGTATTGCAGCATCTAATGCCACCCACTCATTATGTCTTAATGAGGCATTGGCCACAAACGTGGTTTTATAATTTTCTGGCTTTTTTGCATCACCACCTAAAAAATTGGTAACACAAGCCTGACCATTGGTATTAATCCAAGGCCTCATTTGACCTGGATCCAACTTACTTTTGGCTAAAAAATTAGCAACTTCGCCACTTCCACCAGAAATTCCCATTAAATCAACATTAGCTTCATTCATATCATTTCCTCCTTTCGTTTCTTTAAATTAAACAACCATAATTTTAATACGTCCATTAGGATCTGCTCCAGAAGAACCAGACATGTCCACATTTTCCAATGCAACACCTACAATCTGCAACGGAAGAACCGTTCCAGTGTTATGAGAAGTCCAAGCATCATTTGCATGTTTCTGTAGTTCTCCACCTCCAGCAGATTCCAAAAGATCACCTTTGGCAATATTTTGACCATTAGCCAAAATTGCATACACTTCTTCGCCAGGTGCAGTCATCCAAACCATAACCGGATCAGTAGCCTCATAAGCATCAGCGATGCCTTTTCCTTGAAGGACATCTTCCAATGCAAACCATTTATAGGCGTTTCCGCCAGCAACGGAATGTTCTTGGACTGTTCCAGCAGCAATCAACTCCACCAGTGATCCTGGTACAATTGCAGATGCAGCAACAAATTCATTAAATACGTTAAGGTAGTTTTTCAACTTAACGGTTCTTTTAATCTCGTTTGCCATAATTATATTTCTCCTTTCTAAATTATTTTATTATTCTACTCCCGGAGGTAAAAGTTTTTCTTCTGTATCAGAACGATTTGTCTGAAAAGAACGGTTGTTACCGTTTAAAGAATAATCCACCTCTTCTGGTTTCTCAACAGACTTAAATACTCTTTCAAGCATTTCTTCGTCCATAGCATTTAGAACCTCAATAGACCAGATGTCTTTTGTGTTCTTTTGAATTGCTCCAGCCATGTCAGCTTTTTTCTTTGCTAACATTTTTTTGCCGAAATCTAATGCGGCTTGATCTTCTGGTGTGAGTTTATTTACCTCAACCATTTTTTCAACTTCAACGGTTGTTGGAACCATTTTATCAAGAATTACTTCTGATAATGTTTCCAACATTTCCCGATCAGTTTCTGCATAGCCTGCTGCCGTATTGGCAATCAAAGCATCTACTTTCTTTTTTACGCACGGAGTGCATACATCGGCCATAATGTTTATTTTTAAATTGTTATTAATGTTATTTACAATCACATAATTGACTTGTCTTTCGACTTCAACGGGATCCCCTACTAATTCAGCTTCACCAGAAGTTACATTGAATTGATAGTTCTGTTTATAATACTTACAACCGTCTTTTGATTCATTTTCATAAATCAAATAATTGTCATAAGCTTCTACCAGATAATTGTAATCATTACTGATAGCAATACCTCCAGACAAATCTGGATTCTTAGTTCTTACAAGATCACGAAGTTCATTTAATTTCTCTTCTAATCCTGTCTCGGAATTGTCTACAATGGTCAGAACTGAGAATCCTAATTCTTTCAGATCCTGGATTTGTTTAACAATGTCCACGGTTTGTTCCCCTTCCTTTTCTTTATTAACACCTAGTCCACAACCGTCCTCCAAAGAACAAGCTCCAATGGCTCCGGGCAGGAGCGCCAAATGATCTGGTCTATGGTTTCTAGCTATTGCACTATATTTTACATCTTCATATACACCTGGAGTTTCTTCCTCCTCTGTGAATACACCGATACTGACTTCTACTGGTTTTCTGGCGTTTACGGCACTTAAAACATCTGCGGATACTTTGCCCAGCTTTTCCTCTTCAAGCCAGACTTCAGCCATTAAACGCTTTGAATTAATGTGACTGTTATATACACGTCCTACTGTTATTGCATCAATCACTTCAGGACTGTTTGCTGATATGGATAATCCATCTTTTGCTGGATGATTAATAACAACTGGTATCCCATTCCAGCTTTCAGGAAATTTACCAAACTCTTCAGCTAAATGTAAAAGAGGTCCGTGGCTGCCATTTAATACACCTTCCACAATCATGACAACAGGTACAACTAAATGTTTTTTATCCTGATGAGTTTTAATCTGAACCTCATATTCAGTAATTTTTTGATTACTTTGTATTTCAAGATATTTTTTCCTTGTTTTCATAATCTATCTTTTTATTAATTTATCTACACCTACTTCAAATGGTAGAGCAATACATCTACATTGTGGATGTACAGGTATCAGATTTTCTGCCTCATCCAATGTATAAGGACTATTCCCTGCAATCCCGTCACAAACACCGCAAACTCTATCGTCACCAGCTGTCACAACTTCTGCCTGTATAACAACACCTTCTAAAGCCCAATTCCTATATTCTTGAATCATTCCTTGGTGATGTGCTCTGATGATTTCAGTACGAGCTAAAATTTCTGCTCGACGCATTGCTGGAATGAAACGGCCGAGTGTATCTTTTATTCCTAAATCACCTAACCCCGTTCCATTAATTGCACTTACCATTTTCTTAGCAAGTAAAATAGGACCATCACCGTCAGCCATCCCTTGAGCAAGAATTCTGCTAATCTGAGCATCCATTGCCGTCGTTATTCCTTTTAAATCAGAATAAACTCTTGTATAAAGTAATCCCACACGGTCCATATGAAGAGGGACAAACATTGACATTCCGATACCTCCTGTAGCATCTATGCTCGGGACATTGTAGCCCGCTTTTTGAAGTTCGTATCGTGCCCGAATGACACCCCTCTTATATGAATCTGTGATATACATATTAGTCCAAGCAGACTCAATAGCCGAGCCGAACTGATTGTATTCTTTTACCGTTAAAATTCCTTCATCTACCTGTGTTCTCAACCATTGCATAAAAGCATCCACTTTTTCTGCACTTCTTGGAAATGCAAATACAGCACGACTGACAGTATTGCTTGCAAAAGTATTTATACTTGCAAATGTCTTTATTTCTGAACCAAAACAATCTTCTGTAACAACTTTTTGATAAATTGCATGACACAAATTCACAAAACGGCTTCTTAGATCTTTCACAAACTGATTTCTTAAAGAAGTAGTTCTAGTCGGATCGTATGCCGAATAAACAGAAAAATTATATGTATTTGTTTCGTTCATTATTTTGCAATTGGCTTTCTTGTTCTGGTTACTGGCTGAACACCTATAGGCTGTACTTTTGGTTGTGTTTTAGCTTTAAGGTCCGCTGCGGCTGATTTCTCTGTTGGAAACAGCCCGATTAATTGTTGTTCTTTTAATATCTCAGAATTTGCAGCTTTTTTGATTATTGCAATTTGATTATCGTCAAAACCCATACAATATTGTAAAAATCCTTCAGGGGACACAACTGCTTCAGCCATTGGTGAAGATGTATAGTTCTTCAATGCCGTTGAACGATCTAATCCAATTTTAACCGACTCCGCTTCTGACATTGCATACAAATCAGACCAGGAGACTTTATAGGAATCACCAATTAATGCTGGCAATATACCTAATTCAATACAACGATCAACAAACGGTCTAACAATATGTGGTTCTGCATGATCCAATCTTCTTCCTCCTACATAAGATCTCCATTCTGAAGCATCCTGATTTGAACTCAATTCTCCTCGTTCAGTTCCTGTTAAAATACGTTTTGGAATGCCTGTGACTGTTGATATCATTTGTATTTGAATATCAACATGTTGTGTAGGATCTGCAATTTGTTGAGCTAAGGCTTCATAACTGACACCTTCGTTTACTAACATTCTCCGAAGATTATGCTCATATTCGTCTATCTGCTCTTTTAAATCAGATTTCATTTGATCCGTAAGCTGATATTCTTTATCAACTTTACCTTGGAATCCAGGACGGGCACCTCTCCAAAACATCTCAGCATCACCGCCAACAATCTTCTCTAAATCCATCAAACGGTTAAATACAACCTCAAGTTTCGGGGAACCTACCACTTCATTTTCTAAAACATCATCAATAATGTGAATTACTCGTGTATAATGAACAAATGCCTTTTCTTGTGTTGGTTGGGAGTTCATAGAACTACCAGTTGTTCCACTTTTTGTATCTGTTACTGCAATTTGGTAAATAAGAGGAAGCCCGTATCTCGGGTTCTTCGTGTTCATTTCATATTCAACAATACTGCAAGAAGCCTCCCCATAAGGTTTGACATATAATAACTTTCTCTTTCCTACTGCCACAGGGTTCTTAAAATCTTCAGCTTTTTTAGTGTCGTCTAATCCTAGCAATAAAATACCAAACCCACCAATTCCTGAAAGACGATCTACACGTTGAAAACGTGTTTTCAATCCTAATCTATTATCAAGTTCTTTCCAAGACTTTTCTAAAGCTGTTTCTTCAGCCTCACCACTTTCCTCAAGTAATAAAGGTCCTTGCCATGTAGCTTTTGCAGGACGGTCGATTATTGCTTTGGCTATATCTTGACGAAAATAACGATCCTCATAATCTTTATATAAAAGGTTTGTTTTATAACCTAGAGCTTGATAAATATCTCGATTACCTCCATAGGATTGAGATCCCATGCCTGCAGCCAATTGAGCTCGTGCAACGATGGCAGAACTTAATGTTCTGACTTGCCGATCTACTAACGATTTTTCATTAGTTGTTAAACGTCTTACTGGAATATTTTGTTCCATATCTTAATCTTTAACAATTTTTCTAATTCTATGACCACTAAAATCCATAAGGAACCTCATCTTTTCCCCAGCATTTCCCTCCACCTGCTGATATTCCTTTTTTAATATAAGTTCCATATTCATAGGTTCCTATATCAGAAACACCAACCAAATGATACCCTCGATAATCAGTAGTCAAACCAACATTTACACCTGCATTAATACAGGGTGATCCTGATTGTAAATGAAAATCAGATGTAGATACAAATAAAGGATCAGTCGTAATATTATTTTGATTAGTAACATTAGTTGGCGTAATGGTTGTAAAATTAGGTGTATCCCCGTATCCATTATAATCATATCCATTACCATAAAAATCATTGTTCTCTATTGAAACTATATCTATTGTTGATCCTGCTTTTGCTAATTCTGATTGAATAGAAGCTCTGGGAAAACCATAAATAATATTATTCTTTATCGAAAAGTTAGTTGTAGTCCCACAACCAGGTATTACTATACCGTCTCTGTTACTTGTTGCTGTAGATGAATAATAAAGCGTATTGTTCCAAATATTCCAATTGCTGTATATTCCGCTATTGTCTGCTGATCCAAAATGAGTAAATCTAATTCCTTTAAGGATATTATTATAAATATTAATATTATTAAACACCTTTCCACCTGCGTGTGCATAGGTATAAATTGCGAATACATTTTGGAAATAATTATTTCTAATGACAACATCATAGCAACCTGCTTCTAATGCAATGCCATTTTCAAAATACGCCTGTTCTGTCACAGGGCCAATATTGTTATTATGGAAATCTACGCTGTAAGCGTAAGTACCCTTTGAAAGTATGTTTAAATCAGTGTTACCAATTATTGTATTGTTAAACATTTCAAGTCCCTGCACATTCCATAATTCCACTGCAAAATCGTATGTTACATTATCATAAGGTTCTTTTGTGATTGTATTGTTGTAAATTTTACATCCTTTTAAGTAACCATTCGACCAGTATTTTATAACGTATCCATTAGTCCCCGTCGTCCTTCCAACTTGACCCATTATATTATCGTGAATAAGCATACTGTCCTGACCGCCTATTTGTAGTTCACCACGGCCATAAGTAGCATACTTGGAGCAATTAGTTACCGTATTATTATAAAATTCATTACCCGTAGCATAGATTGTAGGTGCCGCATTGGTTTCATCAATCCTCCCATTAAATGTCACACCCCAATCTGAAAAATCAATAAATGTACAACCATGAATTTTGACATTGCTTCTTGCAACTATATATATACAATTAAGTCCAGTCAAATTATCGCCGTCAAACTTAAGATTTGAAATAGTTTGATTGCCATTCGTACCCTCAGATCCGGAAGTTAAACTTAATAGTGGGGCAGCTGCGTAACCTGCTTTAATAATTGTAGTTATTCCTGCACCAATAATACTGACGCCCGCAGCAAGATTACTCACGGCTGTCTCCGTAAGTGTTCCCGCACCAACATTAATAGTATGACTTCCCGATGGAACCTGTGAACAGGCATAAGCCAGAGTTAACCATGATCCTCCTGACGTGTTGGCAAGTCCATTATGTGCATTACTCCCATCTGTGCGAACATAGTAATTTGTAGCACTTGCAATAAGCGAAACAAATAAGAATAGAATTGTAAGTAATTTTTTCATATTAATAGATATTAGAACCTTTTGGATTAACTACAAACATATTACCAGCTGATGTTGCAATTTTTAAATATAATGTTGCCGATGACGTTGTGGTAAATGCAGAAATAACTGTCCATACGCCTGCTCTATAATACTCCCCTGTAATTGTGGTTCCAGTTCTTTTTAATCTCATTTTATCTCCTACCTGTGCTGTAATTCCACTCCACTCATAAGCACCAATATTTGTACCGGTATAAGTACCATAAATATACATAGTGTACTGCCAATCACGGCCATTGAGTGTGTTGTTAAGGGATAATCCAATTACAGAATATAGGTTAGCGATAGATGATACTTCTGCTTCAATCCACCCATCCCCAGATAGCGATTTTGTTGCAACTGCGTATCCACCATACGCTGCTGATCCCCATGTTCCTGTTGGGCTTTCAATAACCCCATAAGAAACATTTGTAAAATTCAATGCCTCTAAGACAGGTGTAGATACAGTTGCATTTTTAGCAAGCATTCGCATTGGTGTTTGTCCCTGTGAGACAAACCCAGCAAACAATAATATGATTAGAAAGTATTTGCGCATATCCATTTATTATTACCGTAAGACGAAGTTGTAGAGTATTGAAATACAACACTTAATGTTGCCGTTGTGACCGTAGTTGTAGGTAAAGCAACAGTACTCGCCACAAAAGATGTTCCCCATGTAATTGCTCTTGCTGCCGTCCCGGTTATCTCTATCTTAATAATATCTCCATCGACAGGAGTTCCAGTTAAGTTGGTCGTAAAACTTGAAATGCCCCCTGCCTGAGCAGTCAATTTATAAATATCGTAGTTGTCTGTATTGATAGTAGGAGTTGCAGATGTTGTTGTATTTCCAACCCTTGCAGTCCATCGTTTGTTTGTGAAAGTTGTTGTGGCTGTTGGTAAGCCAATTGCCGCAAACGTTGCGTTTTCCTGGGCTTTTGTACGTCGTGCCAATAAACTATCCGGTAATGCAGTAATTGTTGATTGTGCCTGATTGTGAGCCGAAGGCGTCCTTGCATCAGACAATCTTGAATCATTACCTTGTGTAAATGTATTTGCACCTGCTCCAAATGCTCCGGCTGCTAGTACTCCTCCGGTAGTTGTAATCAACGGTAGATTAGCAGTTGTTCCTATTGCCGGGGGTACAAGATCGGCTGTTTTTACAAACGTTCTATCTTCCTGTGCTTTTGTACGCCGAGCCAATAAACTATCAGGAAGCGTGATAAGATTATTAAGTTTCGCAACAGTAAGTCCAGCCGGAATTGCTGTTACCACAGTACTCTGTGCGTTTGCTATTACTACTAAGTATAGTAGAGATAAGATTAATAATAATTTTTTCATTTTTATCTTTGTTTTTATGGTTAATATCTTACTTGATCGATGTGATGGGCCACTATTTTCTTGTGATATGTTCCAACCTTTGTGGATGATACTGATCCAGAAGCACTCCACTCATAAGCACCAATATCAGGCAGTCCAACTAAATTATATCCTCTATAATCGGAAGTTAATCCAACATTTACGCCTACATTAATTGCCGAAGACCCAGTTTGTAAATTAAAATCAGTTGACGAAACAAAATTTGGATTCCCACCAACGTTCCCACTTATTACATCTCCAGCAGTTCCGTTTTCTGAATTAAACTCCGCTATCGTATGTGGATAATCATTAGTTGAGGAATGTCCATAATAAATTAAATCAGTAACTCCTGAACTATAAAGAAGATTGTTTCTAAATGTTACATCTGAAATGTAGGTATCATCCTCAACCCATATCTGATAATCCAACGCTTCAGCACTTGATCCATTTCCTGAAAATAGATTGTTAGAAATGTTTACACCTGTAACGCCCCCGGCAGCACCCTTATAACTTATAATGTCAATTCCATAATCATAACAATTAACTATCGTATTGTTAAATATATTAATGTTTGTTGGCACTTCACCCTCGTCATAATCACTTATCACTAATCCCGCCCCTTGTATTTCATCAGAACTCCATGAGGGACGAGTTACGCTATCAATTATATTGTAATAAAAATCTATTCCAGAACCGGAAATCTGATTGCAAGTTGGCACATTGTAAATCAAATTATGATATACAAAAATATTTGCTCCGTCACTACCAGTATTTAAGTCGAGAGCTCTACCATAATCAATATCTGGAGATGTAAAAAAGTTATCATGAATAAAAATACTATCATGTCCAGCAATGCCTGATACAAGGTAAACGTTCAACCCCAACTCACTATGTGACCAATTTTTAAAACGGTTATTATAAATCTGCCAATTATGACCACCAAATAAGTTTATTCCGTCGTTAGGTGCTGAAACTGAGTGATCGTGTTTTAATGTATCGCCTGAATCAAATATGCAATTGTATATTTTCCCATCACTTGCAATATCGCCTATTTCACTCCTAACATATATTCCCATCTGAGCGACATCTCTACCTATCAAACAACTGTCTATCTCTATCCCAATCCCTCCATTTAGTATTTGTATATTATGATAAGCACCCCTTAAATCAAGATTATGTATATGTATATAATTCCCATCGTTTATTTGGATACATCTACGAGCTGGATTCCCTGCATATTCAATCAAGGTATAAGTCGTTGCTGGATTACCTACACTGTAAACATATAACTTACCAGAAGAAGAAAACCACGGTGTATTGGCAATAACAGTCGTTGATGTAGCCGTCTTCTTCGCAGTGCCATTAATCCATACCCTTGTAAGCAAACCTGTAATAAACTGCGCATTTGTGAGATACCAGACGTTTCCACTTGAATTAGTCCAATTACCTGGACCACTCCATCCGGGTATTGTATCCCTGCCTGTGATAATTGGTTTCGCCCCTGAGCCATAAGTAGAGATAACTATCGGATTTGCCAATGTCCCGGATTCTGTGAGATTTAAGTTAGTTCCCTCCCTACTTACATTCCATGTATCACCACGCTTTAAAAGAATTGAGTCTCCTGCGGAAAATGCCTTACCACTAATCTTGGCAATAGTGGCCCATGCCTGAGCGTCCGATAATCCTGTATTCCCGTCATTGCCCCCATCCTTAAAATAGTAAGTCGTCTGACCAAATCCGATAAGTGAAGAAAATAATAATATTATAAATAGTATTTTTTTCATATTAATCTGGATTAGAAGTGTAAAAACCAATATTATCAGCATAACCGGTCTGCCCGGCGCCACTATTACCTACAGATACCCTTTTAACATTGTAACTTCCTGTGTCCACGCCTGTTTGATTTATTTCAAGTACATAACCTGCACCCGCATCAACCCAAACCTGAACAACACCTACTGTGGCACTTATTACCAATCTAACTTTGACTTTATACCATGTACTTGCAGTAAATGTAGTTGTACCTGTATATGTTGCTGGGGTAATACTATTATAGACTTGCACCTTCGGTGATGCGTCGCTTGAAAATCTGGGAGTAATAATGGTTGCATTAGAATTCGTATTGTCAAAAATGCCAACTTGTGTTCTGGTGGATGCCGTTGCACCGGTTCTGAAATTACCTACCATCCAAACTTCGGGATAATTGCTTGCAAGTACAAGTCTTTCGAATAGAGTTGTGGCCAGTTGAAGCCCATAAGTACCACCCCCTGTGGGTGCTGCTATTCCAAAATTGGCATAAGTATTAACTGTTCCCTGATTTGTTGTCCATCCAGTAGCCGAACCTGCTTCAAAGGTATCCGCAATGAGAGGCACAGCAGCAATGACACTGTCAGCCGCCCAAACAGGGGATTTCCAGTAATTATTAGACTTAATCCAAAGTCTTCCATGATTAGAACTAACATAGGCATTTCCTGTAGTAGGTGGAGTTGGTAGCACTCGAATTGAATCAGCAGTTCCACTTCCTCCTCCACCAGCTACTAGCCTTGCATAAGCTCTTGATGCTACTGAATCAGTATTCAGATTAATATTTAATATCGTTTCAATTGGGATAGTATCAGAAGCTAGCGGTACATTAAGATCAACCCTCATTTCTGCTGCTGTTCTTGGCGTTACTGTATTGGCTACATCCATACGTACAAATCTAACTGCTCCCGGATTGGTTAGTTTAACAAAATTTTGTCCTATTGTTGTTGCATCACTAATTGTTGATACTGCTTGAGTATGGGAAGTTGGTGTCCTTGCATCAGAAAGTCTTGAATCATTACCTACTGTTATCTTTCCTGAAGTAGAACCAAAATTACTAGCCCAATTCCCCCATCCATAGGCAGTCGTTCCATTGGTTGCCGCCCCCGCTGCATCAAACGCACTTCCATTGCCAATATAATAACCCATGGCCGTCCACGGTGTTCCCGTTACCGCTCCGATTGCAGCTCTAAAATCAGAAGCATTTAACAAAGATGCTGTGTTGTTTGCATTTACCTGAAGAAATGAGATTGCATCTGGGTTGGTAAGTTTTAGTATTGCTTTTCCAATAGTGGTAGCATCACTCAGATGACTTGCAGTAATATAAGGGATTAACTGTGTCGCACCCTTGTAAAATCGAATACCATCGGTTGAGTACTGAAGAACGCTATCAAGTAATATTTTACTTGATCCGGGAGGAGGCGGATAAGATTTAAGTCCGATCCATATTCCCTTAGGTGCAAGAAGTTGAGCATTTACTGTAATAGCAAATATCAATAATATTAAAATTCCAAATAACTTTTTCATAGTCATAAATTTTAATGTTTAAACTGCTCCACCAATGTTTTCCCAATCAGTATCTTCATCTCCAGCGAATCCGGTCACGGTTAGTTCCACATCGACTTTAAGACCGCCTCCACTTTTCCCCACTCTAAGTCTTAAAGAGGATCCTTGCTCAACAAAATAGGCATATTGAGCAGTAACTGTACTAGATACAGGGTCGCTTGGAGATCCAAATAATCTTTTCCCGTTTTCATCATAATAAAAATTCATATCTTAGATTTTAAATGGTTGAATATTTATATATTACGATATAATTTCTACGACATATACCAATCATACATTTGTGCTTTAACTTCACTGGCACTTCCATAAAATACTGCTATGTGTCTAACACCGCCTTCAGTATAATTAATTCTTACTACCATAACTTTAAGTTTTAAATTGTTTATAATACAGTCACGGTAACCACCCAGTTTCCAGTTGTTATACCGTCCTGTGCAATAATTGCATAAGTTTTCGGTGCCGTGAAATTATTTGCCGTTACATCACTCACCTGATCAGTAGCACCAATTTTGATAGATGTAATGTCTATGAATGTCATAAATGTTGCAACTAATGCAGTTACGACTGTTCCACGAGCAACAGTTACGTCAATAGTTTTAGCGTCAAGATCAATTATATATTCGGTATCATCCGGAACATTTAAAAATGTTAAAAGAAGATCAGCCCGAGAACTCTTCCATTGAGTTAATGAGCCGTCTAACCCTTCTTTAAGAATTTTAGGTTCTTTAATGAGTTTTCCTCGAAGATCATACTCTCCTTGATAACTATTTCCTACTATCTTCCCACGAAGATCTAGTTCTCCTAGATATCCTAGGTCGTTTCCTTTTAAATCAGTTCTGTTTCCCATTTTTTATATATTTAAGTGATACGAGTTGCTAATCTACGTGCTGTCAAATGATTGAATGCCCCTGACGAAGCATCCACCTGATCTTTATATGTTCCCAATGGAAAAAATCTATGTTCTTCAATATATGAAGTATTCCAAGGTGCTGACAATAAAGAAACTGCTCCATTATTCACCTGAACTGAGTAAGGATCTGCTCTATATGCCTTATCTCCTGTTGGTCGATCAGCATAACAAGCAAACCCGGCTAAATGCCGTATTGTTGATTCGGCACTTTCTTTGCCTCCAGAGCCAGGCTCCTGCTCTATGTAGATGTTTACATGCCTGCCGTCTAATCGGGCAACTTCGAGGATAATTCGCTCCCGTTCATCGGTGCTCCACTGCCCCCGCTTTACATCATGCACAAAAAACCGTTCTCTTGTTAATTGTGACATTTTTACACCAACTGTGAAAGCACCTCCGCCAGCCGTTCCAGCCTTATCCCAATAACGGTAGGTTCTTAAAATCTCATTTGCTGGAGGTTCTACGGTTGCTATCCCAAAATGATCGACATGAAACATACCTCCGCCAACTGGGATAGGATTCTGTCCTATCTGTCCAGCATACCCGTATTGACCTAGATCAGCTTCTAGATCTTTCAACACTTTCCAATTCAGTCGTTTCGGATCTAATAAATTGTTGACATAATATTCTGCTAATTCTGGGGGCTGGACCTGATCTTTGAAATTGAGTATTTCACCAGGTAAAGAAATGTTCTTGACATTCTTTTTCTTCTTCGCAAGAACATGACCGGTAGGATCATCTTGGTGAAGTCTTTGCATGATGCCAATGATGACTGAAATTCCTTTGTCAGTTTTACGTGTTGGTAAGGTTCGGTCAATCCAAGCATTAGCCGTTTCCCGTTCTTTATCTGAAACTGATTGAGTTGGATTCAACGGATCGTCCCATATTAGAATATCACCGTGAAATCCCATCAATGTACCTCCAACTGAAGTTGAATATCTATTACCTCCTTGAAGAATTGTATTACGTCCTGGACGCCCTGGTACAGGTTCTTCTTTAACTATTTTGAAGTTTGATTTGGTATCTTTGTCATCTCTGATTGCAATTTCTGGATATAATGTTTTAAATTGATCCGAGCGAATCAAATCCCTGCAATATTCTGCTGATTCTAAACTCAATGCAGCTGAATATGAAGCAGTGATAAATCTCATCCAGTACCATCGTGTCCAACACCAAGCTGGAAACATTATAGAAAAGACAATGGTTTTTGATGTACCTGGAGGAACATTTGCAATCAGATCATACAATTTTTCCTCTCTATCACCTACCCGTTCTGCAATCACTTCCAATTCTTTGCAGAATAATTCTAAATGCCAGTTTCCGACAAAGGTCTGATTACAAATAACAGGCCAGAACCATTGAACAAAATGATACAGTGAACGATTATTCAATTCACGAACGACCAGAAGAGGATTCTTCATCGCAACTTGAACTCTTTCTATCTTGGAAAGTTGTTCAGTGCTCACTTCTTCTGTCATTGTATCAAATTCCATCCTAACAACTTGTTAATTTTCCGTTTCTCAAAAATCCATGATAATCGCCTGCCATAATCGATCCTGCTCCTGCATGACAGGTATTTCCGTCCTTGCTTATTGTCACATTTGGTGGAATTCCTTTTCTTACCCAGCATCTATGAAGTTTGTCATCTTTCATATCACAATTAATTGCTCTGCTATCAATATTCCATTCAATCCCATTTGGAAGAATGCAATGAAGTTCATCTCCTTCAAAATTATCCCAATTATAGTTCTGATAATCTAAATGAACCCAAAACATATCACCTGGTTCTGGTTTTCCAGATACAGTATTATATACAGTACTCAAACCCCAACCTGAATATTCTCCAAAATATTTGATAAGAATTTCCCAATTAATCTTTTTCTTCACATCATCCAAATCAGCATTCATTGGATGAATATGACATAAATCAAGATGTTTTCCTGATTTAAATAAAATGTGAATTCTTTTACCAATAGGTTCAATTAATCTTGTGTCCATCTATGCTGATTTTTGTTGTTCTGCAAATACTGTTGGAAGTGATTTAATTCCGATCTTCTTCATCAACTGAAGTTCTTCCATTGACATATCCGACATATCAAACTTGTTATTGACCTGTATATTGACATTCTGTGTTGTCTGTGATTTGACTGATTCTGCCCACAATGCTGGAAATCTGACTCTGAGCAAATACTGAGCAGCTCTATCATTTGGTTGAATATGTCGAGTCATTATCTTTTCTGACTTTAGGTTCTTGATCATTTCACCTGTCAACTTATCTTTTCTCATTTCATACTCAACAGCTCGTTCTTCAACCTCATACCCAATGGCCTGTTTATATAATGATGAAACCAATGCTTGACCATTCAGTTCACGACCTTGATATAAGGCCGTCGATAACTCTTTGGACAATTGAATATATCTTTGTAATGTTGCTGATTGAATCCCGTAGAAGACAGCAATCTGTTCATTCGTCAATCCAAACTGAGCTAAGCAACGAATTTCTTCAAGCATCCGGTCTTGGAAACGGCCTTTCTGTTCTTTCCATGGAACTGTCTCGTCAAGACAATAATCATTTTCTAATGGAAGAGTTCTTGTATTGATTAACTCTACGACGATCGGTTCTTCTATCTTTCTTCTTGTACGTTCCATAATAACTAAAAAATAAATGCCTGTAACTAGGGTGCTCCAGAGCCTTAAAGTATGAGATAACAGCCTACTAAATGATAATTTTATTATTGTATTCTATCGTTGATTTTGTCTTTGATTAATTTTCTTCTTATAGAGTGTTTATAATAGAACACTAAGTTCATAACAAAAATACACGAAGCACCCTATAAAACGTTTAAATATCTAAGCTTTGACTCGTTGAACACTAACTTTCTAAGCACTTAAAAATATTTGAAATTTTTCTTATACTACTTTCTTAAATGGGTACTCTGATTGAACTACTTTTTACTACTTAAACACTAAATGTATCATTTACTTTGATATATTCTTCTTCTATACTACTATGTTTGACTGCGAATGTAATGACTAAGTGCTTTTCTAAGCTGTGATATATATTTGAAATTTTTCGATCGCATTCAGTTTTGTACAAACTAAACATAAAGCATTCAAACGCAAACGTTAGTGCTGCAAGCGTTACAGCGTGTTACCAATAATATAAATATGTACATGTATGTTTTGTTGCAAAGTATATAACAAATAGCACATGTACTGTGTATTAAGTAGTTAGCACGTTTTAACTTTACTTTTATGTTATGCTATTGTGCTAAAGTATTAGTTTACAGCACGTTACGCGTACGCTTGCGTAAATTGCGCGCAAAAATTATGCTATAAACGTAAAGCTATATATGTAACTATGTGCATACTATTGTAAGTAAGTTTTAGCATGTAAACTTTTGCGTATATGCAAATATTTAAGCTGCTTTGTTTGTGTTATGTGTTTATAAACATTTTTTTAATATTTGTTTTAAAATGTGCAACTTTTTTTAGTGCTATACGTTTAATACAGCAATGTGTGCAACGTAGCACATATTTAACAAACTTACATTATGTTACACAATTACACAACAGCACAATTACAGCACATGTACATTAATAGTATTGCAGCAGCAAAACTTAACAACAGTAAACGTATTACTAAATTAAGTGTACACACTTTAAAAGTATTAGCAAAGCAATATTTTATACAGTTAGTTAATTACACATTTTAACACTTTACAATTATGCAAAACTTTACACACACAACAGCGCAGCATAGTAATACAATAGTTACTGTATGCTTTTTTACATTTGTTTTAGTATTTATTGCATGTTGCTACTTAGTAGTAATTAATGCAACAGTTATTAACGTTTTATAAAAACTTACAATTATGCAAACAGTACAATTTTACAACAGCAACACAGCAACAGCAGCACAATTATTAAGTGCTAAAAATGCAGCAGCAGCAAACAAAGCAATTATAACAGCAGCAAATTTGCGCGTTATTTATTTGCAGCAACACTACTTTAATTTGCTTGCTAATACAAAAGCAAGCAAAGCACTAAAAAATGCTTATTTTTTAGCTTACAATGCACAAATACATAGTTTACGTTTATGCAATGCTTTTTAAAAATATACTATTATGTTAATACAAAACTACAATAATTTTACAGCTATGCTATATAAAAATTTTAGCAATGTTAATACACACATTGCAGCTAGTTTAATAATAAAGCGTTATATACATTTACGCAAACATGTAAAGCATTACACACAATTACACAATACAAAAAAACAGCACTAAATTTATTAACATTTTAAAAACTTACAAAAACTTAAAAAAATGCAAAACACAAACAAACAAGCTGTAAACGTTACAAAAGTAACAACAGCACAAAGCACAGTTAGCAACAGCAAAGCAGCTATTTTAGCACGCAAAGCGTTAAATTTAAGCAATGCAACAGCACGCACAGCAACAGCAAAAAATTTGCTTGTAACGCGCAATGTAATTAACACACTTACAACAGCACGCAAAGCAAAAAGCGCAAAAAAAGCTATGCAAGTACAAAGCACAGCAACAGCACACACAACAAAGTATAATAGCATTTATGCAAATGTAACTAGCTTGCACATGTTAGCAGCTATGCTTATTGTAAACAAACAAACAGTAACAAGCGTTACAAGTGTACAAGCGTTTATAGCAGCGTATGCACTTAAAAGCGTTACAAACGTTAACTTTATTGCTGTGCGTATGCAAATTTATTTTACGCACGCTAATACTTTGCAGCTTGTAGCAAAATTACAAGCTAAATTAGTAACAGTTTAACATTTGTAATTATGCAAAATACAACTATTTACGCAAACAAGTTAGCTGCAAATGTAGCAGCTAACATAGCATTAAGCGCAGCGCAGCAAATTGTACTTAATGCAAAGCGTGCAAAACGTATGCAACAGCAAAGCATTGTTATTTTAGCGCAAAGCAGCAAGCAAGCAAAGCAATTAGCAACAGCAAAAAAAACGTACATGTGTGCAATTGTAACTATACAGCAACAGTACGTTAATGTACACAATATTGCAATATTGCTAACAGCGTACACAACAGCAATGCAAAGCGCAAAAAACGCTTATTTTGCAGCAAAGCAAAGCATACTAACAGTTAGTAACAATTAAGCGTTTAAACACGTTTAAAATAGCTTACAAAGCACTATTAATTTAGTGCTTATTTTTTGTGCAAAAATTTAAAAAATAACATAACAAATATTATTTGCAAAAGTAAATTTTAAAGTAATAAAGCAATTTTAAAAACAAAAAAGCAACAGCAAAGCAAAAAGCAATTTTTAAAACTATTTACAAATGTTAAACAAAAAACAAAATAGCACAGTTAAGCAACAGCACAAAAATTTAAAGCTAGTTTGTAAATTTACGTTTACAGCTAGTTTTTTACATTTAAGCTATGCAATAGCACGCTTTAAAAATGTACGCTTAAACAAGCTTAAACAGCGTACAAATTATGTTAATATAAAATGCAGTATAGTACAGTATAGTA
>Ga0209539_1000044_pt1 | contig 73952 bp, 58 predicted proteins | sample BarGraNGADG00312_2_FD_184499 | JGI IMG/M metagenome (GOLD analysis project Ga0209539, IMG submission 184499) | Arctic peat soil microbial communities from Barrow, Alaska - Barrow Graham LP Ref core NGADG0011-312 (SPAdes) (version 2) | ecosystem: Environmental > Terrestrial > Soil > Wetlands >...
TCCAAAACCTCCTTTTGACGGGATGTCTTCAGACAGTCTAGATGGCTTAAGGAAACCGCAATTCTAGTTGTCGCTGGCCCGCAATTCTAACTATCGCTGGACCTCAGAAATAATTGTCGCTGATCACTCCATCGCTCTTCAGCAAAGAAGCGTTATTAATGAGTGCATCAGCCGTATCGTAAGGATCTTTAGCGAGCTGAAGAGCCTTTGCAATGTCCTCTTTTGCTTTCTTCCCTTGATTTGGTATTTGTGCACTATAGGCGTAGGACAGTGCGCGAGAAGAGTAGGCCAAGGCGTTAGAGGAGTCGAGCTGGAGGGCCTTTTCGAGTTCGGAGTTCGACTTGTTCACATCCGCATCCGACATATCGCCCTGGACTAAAATAATCGCGGATTTTGTAACGTGTGCGTCAGCGCACTTCCGGTCGACCTCTAAAGCCAGATCGCACTTCTTCAGTGCCTCGCCGAATTTGCCGTAGTACATCAATTTCCTTGCTTCTTTTACATAGCTTTCCGCCCTGTCTTTGGGTGTGACCATTAGTGACTTGATGCCCATGTATACTCCGAAGCCTGCTCCTCCTACCAATATCACCACAGTTACGACGGTCAGAACCTTCGAGAGAAGGGAGCCCCAGAGAGTCCCTCGAATCTTGCCAAGAAACGAGGTTGTCGCCCCCATTGTGATTGTTGCAGTACCGGAAGCACCCGTGGTGACTGCACCACCAGCTGTAAGCGCAGCATTCGTACCGGCCCAAACCTTGAAAGAGGCCAGCGGCAATATTGGAATGAGACTGCGGTATGTAACAGATGCCTCCCTCATACTTTCCAGGTTCCCCCGGCAGATAGGGCAGTCATCTAGATGTGACTCCACCAGCTGCGATTCCTGGATGGAAGCCTCGCCGTCTATATACTTTGAGAGAAGAGGAGTGATCTCGGCACAATCGTCGGGAATCCCGTCTGTCTGTACGTATGCCATCCTGTAGACCTCTCGAAACTTGAGTCTGGCGCGGGAGAGCAGCGCTCCCACTGCGTTAGGGCAGCCTACCTAATATAGTCGTGCAAGAATCGTGCAAGGCGGTTGTGTTTTCACCGGTGTGCTGGGGGCTGTCTAGGCAAGAAAGGCTTGAGACTGGGACAAACCTAGGGGCGGTCTGGTGGAGTTCGGTGGGCCGCCCTCTCAAGGCGGTAACAGGGCCCCAAGTATTAGTGAAACGAAACAGACTGGAGACAAGAAACGCAATCTTCTAATCCGAATATCCACCAATGGTATCTGTACCAGCACCACGGTTATTCCAGTACATAGCTCTCTCAACCATTATGTTCTTTCCAGACGTAAGCGATTCAACAGTTATTCCAGCCCTGCTGTCCAGCGTATCAGCCATAGAATAAGTCTTTCTTGAACCGGCCTTAATCGTATCAGTCAAAGTCTTAACCCCTCCACCAGCAAGCAGGTATTTTATCTCTATCTTCACATCTACTTTGTTGGGGTTCTGTACCAGTGTCCATGTTTCCCAACTATTTGAGGTTTGACCATCGGCAAAGTAAAACTTGGTGTGAGGCTTGTCGAGTCCTATGCTGTCGTGCATAGCTTCGCCTGTTCCGTTATTCCAGTACATCGAGCGCTCGGCAACAACGGGCAAAGAGCCGTTGACTTGAATGGACAGGTCTTTGTCAGGCAGCGCGGTGTTTACGTTTATCGTCCGTCTTGAGTTTGGAGCCATTACAAAAGTCGCCTGGGGTACGGCCCCTTGAGGCGTCATATATGTCAGGGTGACCTGATTTTCCTGGTCATTCGGGTTCTGTACCAGCACCCACGTCTGGAAACCCCATCTGGTTGAACCTTCTGCGAGGTAATAACTGGTCTCAGGAGTGGTAGTCCCTATTGAACCCTCTCCCTCTCTCCTGTTGTTACGGTACATAGCCCTCTCCGGGATTACGGGAACATCAGAGGAGACCTCTATGCTCGCGTCTTCCTGTCCTATGAAGTCAGCCATGTTGTAAGTACGCCTCGTATTGGGTGGAATCGTAACGTCCACTCCCTTTGGCCCATCCTTCTCTGTCATGAAGGTGATATGGCAATTGGCATTGGAGTCGTTCGGGTTCTGAATCAGGAGCCAGCACTCGAACCCCCACTTGGACGAACCTTCAGGCAGGTACCAGGTTGTTGCAGGGGAGGTGACACCAATGGAAGCACTGGCCTCGGGACTCGTGGCACCTGTACCCTTCCAGATCATTGTACGGTCAACCGCTATGGTCTTACCCTCAAGGCACTCTACCCTTGTGGAAAAGTCTGCTTTTCCGATGTCGTTTATCGGGTTAATAGTCGTCTGGCTGTTCGCTGGCAGAGGTAGATCGCCTCTCCTTGTTGGACCTTTATCAGTCATGTATGTAATCTTCGCCGTTACTGCCTCTGAATTAGGATTAAGAATGTTTATGTAAGTATTGAAGCCCCAATCTGTAGAACCCTCTGCCAAGTACCATATGTATTCCTTTTCGGGTTCAGGAGGGTTGGGGGTTGGAATTTCCCCAAAACTAACAACTACATCATGGGTTTCTACAACACTGGTTATGGTATATGTACTGGCTACATTCTTTGAAACGCCGTTATCGCTTATGGTATTTATCTTATAACCATTTGCAGGAGTCATATTAATTGTGGCATTGGTTCCATAATCAACGTTTTGAGTTTCAGGCGATACGGTTCCGTGACCACCATTTACCCCTGCGTTTACTCTGTATTTATCAATGGCAAAAGTGACCTTAACATCGTGGTTGGCAGTAACGTTGTTTACAGTATAAGAACTTGATGTGGGTTTAGAATTCCCATTATCGGTTATCGACGCTACGTGGTAATGAGCCGTTGTTACCGATATGTTGATAGTAACGTTACTAAAAGCGTCAACAGTTTGGGTCAAAGGAGTAACCGTACCGTCTACACTCATAGCCTCTGCGGTTATGGTGTATTGGTTGATAACAAACCTGGCTACTATCCTATGCGTTTCGATAACGTTGTTTAAGGTAATTGTGCTGGCAATAGGTACAGGGTTATTGTTATCGGTTATTGACGCTATGGAGTAGTAATCGTTTGGAGTGATATGAACTGTGATTGTACCTTCATAATCAACATTCTGAGCTAGAGGAGAAACAGAACCGTGTCCACCGTCTACTTCTGCCGTTACAGTGTTCTGGTCGATAGCAAAAGTGACTACTACATTATGATTAGCAATAACGTTGTTGATATTGTATGTCTCAGTATTGTCTTCTAGTACGTTGTTATCCCTTATTGTTGCTACGTGATAATGGTCGTCAGGATTTACATTGATTACAGTATTATCACCGTACTCGACAGTCGGTGTTATCGGAACAACAGTACCGTGTCCACCAGAAGAAGCCGTAATAGTGTACTGTTGGAGCCTGACAGTAAAACCATTACCTAAAGTACCTATTTGATGGTCGTCCAAGTGTTCTACGGTTACATCATAAAGACCTGCTGGTGCGTTGCTAGGGATGTTTGTATTACACACTAACGTTCCAGAACTCCACGATGTAGGTGTACCACCCCAAGACCCTATACTTACTTTCAGGTTGGACACAGGGCCTCTGAAGTTAGACCCATTTACAGTTAGTGTCACAGTCTGTTCTCTTCTGATGTTGTCAGGACTGACGGTATTTACACTTGGAGGACGATAAGAAACTACAAAATTAACGGAGTTAGAAATACCTCCACCTGGAGTTTGGCTGTAGACCTTAATAGTGTGTGTCCCAACAGCAAGAAGGTCATTAGAAGTTATGATAGCAGTCAGTTTAGTACTACTAAAATACGTGGTAGTCCTGTTACTATCGTTCCACCTTACCTTAGAACTGCTTACAAAATTACTGCCGTCTACTTCTAACGTGAAACTTCCGTCGCCAGAGTATTTATATGTATCACTTAACGACGAAATAGCAGGCACGGGATTTTCTACGGTAAAAGCACCTGTTTTAGAGCCAGACTGTCCGTCGTCTGTATGCGTAACTTGTAAGTCATAAGTGCCTGTGGCAAACCCAGAAAGGTTAAAATCACAGATAAAACTTGTCTGCGTAACATTCCTTATGTTTTGACCTACAATATTGCTAGAACCCTGAAGTCTTACGTCTATAAACCCATCTCTGAAATAGTTGCCTGTTACTGAAGCAGTTACAGTCCCGTTGTTACAGCCATGATTAGGAGTTATTCCCGATACTGTAGGGGCTGGATAAGTTATACTAAACGAAGCTCCGGTATCTGATTTACCATCATCAACGTGCTTTACCCAGACTTCCCAAATACCGACTGTAGAACCGGCTGGAATAACTATGTTGCAGGTAAGTCTAGTGCCGGATACATAAGTTACATTAGTAGCATTTATAGTATTACTTCCGTTTTTTAGCCAAACTTGTAGGTTGCTACCAGGGCCTCTAAAATTTTGTCCATTTACTATGAGACCTGTAACAGTAGTGCCTCTTACTGCCGAAACTGGCGATACAGAAGTCGTATATGGTGCTGGGTACTCCTGAACTGTCAAAGAACTATATGTGCCTGATTGATAATCCTTATTAGTAAGAACAACATTGTAATTGCCAATTGGAATTGAACTAAAGTCAAAAGTGGCTTTTACCTGATTAGAACCTATAAAAGTCACAGACGTAGGATTAAACGTTTGTGACCCTACTAATTGTACTGTTGGGTCTTCACAGAACCCTGTACCGTTTAGTGTTATTTCAGTTGAGCCATCTATAGTATGAACAGTCGAAGGGCTTATGCTGGTAATGCTTGGAGCTGCCTTGTTAATACTCTTCAGCATAGGATCGCCTAGTATGTTCATGCCGTAAGACCATTCAGGCCACATTTCCCCTTCTATACCCTGACCGTAGTAATCCGTGTTGTACCAACTAGTAAAAGAGCCACCAAGAGAACATCCGTCCCTTATATGGTTATAGAAGAAATCCAAGTCCAACATAGAGCCAGTCTTTGCAGAACCAACAGCACCTAATCCGTAAGTAGGCGACATAACATACCAGTTGCCTATACAGTTATTGGAAGTGAATTTAGTTCCAGAACAGCAAAACAAGTTATAGAAAAAACTGTGAAAATCACTGGTTCTTACATCGTCAGAATAAACGTAGTCCATATTAGAACGGTTGGCATAGTAAAAAGCATTCACGCCTGGATTACTGTGAGCAAATAAGTGAACCCACTGATTTCCAGTGTTTACATTAGAAATATAGTTAGCAGCTCTGGTAGTTTCTTTGTCGGTTACTAGTGTAGTTGTTGTCGGGTAAGCCAGACGCATACCGTCAGCATAATAATCACCAGCGTCAGCCCAATCGTCATCAATATACATAAGGCTAGTATTTGGAAGCGTCCTGCTACCAGTACGGTAGGCGTGATTCTTGGTAAAGTAGTTATTAATCAAACCTACTTCGGTAGGACTCCCTAGGGTCATTCCAGAGCCCTTTATCCTGCCAACCCACATATCCAGACCTACGTTACCAGTATGAGTATCGTACTTACCGTCGCTATTGGCATCTGTCCAAGTACCGTCCAAGTCCATTAGGAACAAGTCACAGGGGAATTCTTCATCTTCCCAAGTTGAACCGCCGTCCCAACTTTGATGGATTCGATACCAGGCAACTGGGAAGTCACCAACAAGAACAGTACCTATATCACCCTGTCCATATTTGGTTATGAGGTAATTTCTCAAATCGACAGGAGTAGCAAAAGTACCAGTAACTAATTCAGTCGTGTAGTTATCTGCCTGTAGGTCGGATATGTATTGTGTGACCTTTGCCGAGACACTGGCATAGATATTACTGTTGACTAAAACAAGTACTTTGGGATGAGTAGAGGGTGGAATTGTTTGTGATTGATAAGAAGGTGCAACTATTCTATCAGAGGCTACTACAGTAGGAACTGGTGTCTGTGTAGAAGCCCATTGTTCGTAGGTCTGTCCCTGTTGCTTATCTTGGGTAACCCACTTCGTAGCATATTGTCTTTGTTCTTCTCTTTCTTGTTTGGTTGGTTCTGGCTTGGCAGGTTTTGCTGAAGCAGAGGCAGTCCCAAAAGCAAGTACAAAAACCAGCCCTATGACAAAGGCTATTAGTACAGTTCTGCTCGATTTCTTAGATATCCCCATTTGCACCTCGCTCTGCCTATTATACTCGACAAGAAGAATATAGAGCTAAAGCATTTGGAGCTTACTAACCACCCTTTAGTGGTCGCACTAGACGGTGACGTTGAAGCACTTATTTATCAAATCCCCCTAACGCCGTTTCGGTAGCCGCATTATCGGTGAATACATAGCGTGCTTTTCCCGCAAGTCACGGACTGAAAGCTCCACTCTAATCATAGGAGTCGTAATCGAGGTATGTCCGAGAAGTCGTTGAATTAGGGTAGCGAATGTTTGGCGGAGCGTGCGGGCGTCGTTCGAGTCTGGACACCTACCCGTTTTGCAGTTCTTGTTGGTTTTGACGCAGATTCCCGATAGAATCCTGTCAACGGAAATGTTGCAAGGCGGTTGTGTTTTTGGTCGGTTGTCAAGGCAGTGATTGGCAAGGATGGCTTGAGACTGGGAAAAAGAGGGCAGTCTAGAGACTTTCAGAGATACGCCGCCCTCTCAAGGCGGTAACACGGGTTCAAATCCCCTATGCGCCACCAACCATTGAATAAAGGCGACCAAGTCGCTTTTGATGTTGTCCCTGGGAAGGATGGTAAACCGCAGGCAATAAACGTGGTTAGACGAAAATAGCCGATCTGATTCTCTGGTGTTCCTTTCCGTCATGGCTGAGCATATTTATACACTTCATAAGACTTATTTGAACTTCCTTGTAATGCTTCTAACCTTTGTCACAGGAGTCTCGAAACGTAAGCCTCCCACCGTTTTCATGATCATTTCTGCTTTTTTCTTGTCGTGTATAGGAGCGACATCAACAGACCCCTCCGCCACTTCTCTGTACGCCAGGATTCCACAGTTCAAAGCCATCTTCTTCTCCGAATCTGAAGGGCTAAAACTGTCTTTGTGCGTAAACCCGACCCTCAAGTTGTTGAACTTTATTAGGTCATCCCTGTGGTTACCCGTCCACAGCCCTTTCTTGACCCCAGCATCATAAGTCTCCACAAAGCTCAGACCATCAACGCCTGGATCCCATTTGGTGGCGACTTTTTCCCTCATTATGGTTTCAATCTTGGCAGAAAGGATGGTAAAAGAGCCCACCTGGTCGGGGTTGGAGATGATATTCTGCACAAACTCGTCAGGGTTCTTTCCGTAATCGGGCTTGAGCAGAAAACCTATGTAGTCCGGATTCTTGAAAGCGACTGCAAGCAGGAAGGATCCTGTGCAAATCACTACCATCCCTAAGGCAAACAGAACCCACCATGTCATAGTTGTGTGCTCATTTGAAAAAGACATCGCTGAAGATGCGAACCCAGAAAACCCCAACGCAAGCAGAACCGCTCCAATCCCGAAAATCAGTGCCGCAAGAGCCTTGAACGTTTTGAGTTTGACCATTGCCCCCCCACAAAGGTACAGGTGCCTTAACCGATATCCTTCATATGCCGCTTCCAACACCAATATTCTATAACACAATGAGCCTTTCAAAACGACTTGAGTAAAAGGGCAGAGTAGTACTAGCTCGGTGTAGCCACCCTAGTTCTGAACCTCAAGTTGGCTATCTGACATCCGCGAATTAAGCATATATAATGACCTGCAAGAATCGTGCAAGGCGGTTGTGTTTTCGCCGGTGCGCTGGGGGCTGATTCGGCAAGGATCGCTTTGACTGGGACAAACCGAGGGGCGGCCTGGTGGGATTCGGCGAGTCGCCCTCTCAAGTCGGCAACAAGGCGGTCCTGCTTATCCAGGGCCACTGTCCAAAACAAAAGAGATGTCCCTCCTCCGTTTCCTACCTCCCGCGCTGGCCTTCCAACCGCATTACCGGGCTATACCGCTGGTGAGCCTCGGCGAGATCGCGGCCAACGAGGTCGACGTACCGCATAGCCATCACCAACGTAGAATGGCCGAGTGGGTGCTGCAAGACATTGGCACTTGCGCCATTCTTGACCATGAGGGTGGCGAACGAGTGTCTGATTGTGTGACAGCCAACCTTCTTACTAATGCCTGCCTGCCTCGCATTACGTTGGACTATCTCAAGGAGACCGTGAGGAGTCAAACGTTGCTTGCGCTTAGCTGAGGTAAAAAGCGGGTTGTCGAAAACAACCTCTGGTCGCACCGACAGCCACTTTGCCAAAGCCCGTGCCGTAACGACAGAGAAGAAGATAGTCCTTTCTTTCCCGCCTTTCCCCAACACCCGCGCCGTCCGTGTGGCCAGACAGACATCGTCCAGCGACAGACCACAGAGTTCCGCAGCACGAACCCCTGTGTCCAGCAACATCAGCAGAATCGCATTGTCCCTCGGGTCGCGCTTCGCGACCGCCAACATTCGCCGCAGTTCGTCGTCTGACAGGACATTCGGGAACTTGGATGGGACCTTCGGGGTCTTGATGTCTCTCATGGGGTCGTCTGGCAGGTATCCCTCCCGCGCCATCCAGCGGACGAAGGTTCGGAGAGACCTGCAATTGATATTAACAGTCGTCGTATTCTGGTGGCGGACCTCCGATAGCCACAGCAGGAACCCTCGGATTCTGGTCGGGGTTATCTCGGGGTCGTCGCCAAGATACTCCATGAATAGCCGTGTAACGTGTGAATAGATATCGAGAGTGCCTTTCGCCTTCCCGTCTATCTGGCAATTCAAAAGGTACTCGTCCCGGACGGCAGCAAGGCTGAGTGTCTTTTCCATTAGGCTCCCCCTTTATGGCAAACGCTTTTATGCGTTTCCCCTGCCTGCCGCCGATGGCCGGATACCATTCGGGCTGAGGGTGCTGAGGGCCAGAAAACCTTATAAACACCGCATTTCTGAAGCCCTATCGTGATGTTATAATGGCCCCAGACGGAGGGGTGCCCGAGTGGCCGTAAGGGAGACGCCTGCTAAGCGTTTTACCGGGTGAACCGGTACGTGGGTTCGAATCCCACCCCCTCCGCCACCTTTTTTCACTCAGCCAGTTTCTTCCCAAGCGAGCGTCCGAACTCGAGCGCCCGGTCCTCCTCACCCTCGACGAGCGGCCCCCTCATGTCCTCGACGAAGAACTTCTGAGCTTCGGTCGCCGGCTTGAGCCCGGCATTCTCGAGGGCCTCGTAGACCTTCTCGGCGCTCCTGGCGCCGTAGCCGTCGAACTTCGTTCCGTCACGCTTCGCCTTGAAGCCGGTGCCAACGGCTACGAACTGCTTCCCCTTCCACGAGTCCTTCTTGAGATCGCGGCTGATGAATCGCTTTACAGCGCCGGTCATGCGGCCGGCCCTCGTCGGTGAGCCGAGCACCACAAAGTCAAAATCGCCGCTCGCTGTTTGCTCGTCCACTGAACCTATCATCACGTCATGGCCCGCTTCTTCGAGCCCCTTCGCAATGGCCTCCGCGATCAGCTTCCCGTTGCCGTACTTTGTGTGATAAACAACCAGGCCCTTCATGATCAACCTCCTCGTTATGCGCAAATAAAGTCTACTCCGGGGGCCCGATCATGGACAGCCTGAGGCGGCGGGTAAACGCTCGCCCTCCTGCATCGATTAAACTCAAGAAGATGAAAGAAGCGCAACACCTGAGCGGCAACCGAAAAATGTTCCTGCGGGGCTCGGTCCTCGTCCTGTTCGGCGTGTTCGCGTTCGTCATCGCCGGATGCGGCGGGACTCGATTCCAGCGCGGCGGGGCCCGGCGGTTCCAGCCGCCTCAGCCCGGCGCCGGAACGGTGAGCCGTTCACTCCAGTTCCAGGGTCGCAAGCGCACCTACCTCGTCCACGTGCCGCCATCCTATAACGGCTCGCGGCCGGTCCCTCTCGTGCTGGTCCTGCACGGAGGCATGGGCAACGCTGCAGGCACCGAAAAGCTGACCGGCATGAGCGCCAAGGCCGACAAAGAAGGCTTCATCGTCGTGTATCCCGACGGCACCGGCCTCCTCGGCGACCGCATCCTGACGTGGAACGTCGGCTTCGGCTTCGGCTACGCCTTGCGGAAAAACGTCGACGACGTGGGATTCATGAAAGCACTCGTCGCAAACCTCGGGACGAAGTATTCGATCGACCGCGCGCGGGTCTACGCGACGGGGATCTCGAACGGCGGCATGATGTCGTACCGGCTAGCATCGGATGCATCCGACGTGTTCGCGGCTGTAGCACCCGTCTGCGGTTCGGCGGCGGGTCAGAAGAAAACGCATCCTCTCCGCTCGTCGTATTCCCCGCGCCGGCACAGCCTGTATCGGTGATCGCCTTCAACGGCAGGGCTGACATGATGGTCCCGTACGACGGCGGGACGGGCATGGGCGTCACCAACGCGGTCTACCCTCCGGCGTCGTACTCCATCTCGAACTGGGTGGGCTTCGACGGCTGTTCGCCGAACGCGACGAGGCAGGTGAGCGCCGACGGAAACGTGATAACTGACACTTACAGCGGGGGGAGGGGCGGCTCCGAGGTGGTCCTGGTGACCATCAATAACGGGAAGCATGCCTGGCCTGGTGCGGCCGGTCCCGCATGGCAGGGTGGCGACCAGCCCGCTACCGACATCTCGGCCAACGACGTGATGTGGGAGTTCTTCGTCAGGCACCCGAAGTCCAGCTGAGCACCGAGCATTTCAGATGATTTTCCCTATAATAGTGGGGCGCGCCCGTAGCTCAATTGGATAGAGCGTCCGGCTACGGACCGGGAGGTTCGGGGTTCGAGTCCCTGCGGGCGTGCCAGCTCCTCATCAATTTCCTGGGAAGGATTCGGCTCTGAGTCCAGGCGTTTTACTTGACCGTGAAACCCCGGGACAGGGTCCCTGCTTTCCCGTCCTTGTTCTCTACACGGACGCGCCACTTGCCCGCGCCGGCGCCGGTGATGTCGAAAGTGCAGGTCGCCTTCCCCGGAGACGTGACCACGACGTTTGTGGCTTCTATCCGGGTACGGCCCTTTATGAGCCAGGCGCGCATCCCATCGATGAAGCCCTCGCCCGCCAGGTTGGTGATGTCGACCGGGCCGGTGTTTGCTCCGCTGTCGGTGGTCAACCCGGTGATTGCGGGCGGAGGAAAGTCGACAACCAGGCAGCCGGCGAGCATGTCGCTGAAGCCGTCCTCCTGTTCGACCTTCACGCTGTAGTAGCCCGATATGACACCACTGAGGTCGAAGTCGCAGGTGATGCTCTGCGGTGAGACCACTTCCACGTTCTTCGCGGTGAGCTCGATAGTGCCAAGGCTGAGTGTGACTTGAGGGGGTTTTCCTCCGATGAGGAAGCCGGTGCCTTCGAGGTTATCGATGTGTGTCAGGCCCGTGTAGCAGAAGTCGGGGACGATCCTTTGAACCAGGGGCATCACGTGGAACTCGTTGCCGGCGTCCCCGGTGTCCGTGGAGACGGTCACTTCACCAGTACAGGCACCCTGCGGGACCACGCACACTATCCGCTCATCGCCCCAGGACTTCACGTCGGCGGCGATCTCATCGAAACGCACGATGCCCGCCGCCGTCCGCCGGCCCCCGAAGCCCGAGCCTTCGATCGCGACGGATTCGCCCACGCAGGCCGGCCCGGGCGCAACTCCTGATATCGCCGGCGCGGTCCCGGTCAGCTCGATGGTCGCTGAGTAGACTTCTGAGACGTTGCCCGGCATCGCACCGTCACGGAACCTGACGTAGACCGCTCGCGCGCCCGGCTCGCGCCGTAGCTCCCACTCGGTGCTCGCCTGGTAGCGGCACCACGGCGCGGCGGCCTCATCTTCGCCATCGTTCCATATCTTCATGTCCTGCAGCCCCGAGCCGCCGGTGTCGACGGCATCGTTGGTCAGCTTCACACGCGCCTCGCTCGTGGTCGGCGCGCCGCCTTTGATCAGGAACGCGGCGCACGTCGGCGCTTTCGTGTCAGGTTTCGCGCTCTTCGATATCGTGACGGTCTTCCTGGACGGCTCGCTTTCTCTCTTGGCGTGGCTCACACGGGTGGTGACGCCATAGGTGCGGTGCTTGCCTGACTTATCGTCAAAGACGTCGACGATCGTCCCGTTAGTGACTGTGTAGTAATGGCCTCCGCTCAGGTAAGGCATCGGGAACTCGACATATGCGCTGTCCAGGTCGCCGCTCCATCCGCCGCCGGCGGAGATCTCGCTGCCGGTGAGTCTGTTGGTTATCGTGCATTCAACGCGGCGCGCGCGTCCGGGCCGCGGGTCCCACTCCGCATCGATCGCGGGGTCCTCAAGGGCATCGAGGTCGTTCGGCCCTCCAACGGTCGTGCCCGCGTAGAACGGCCATGAGTAATGCATCGAATTGCCGTCCTCGTCTCCGGCGGCCTGGTAATAGCAGTTCTCGACCTTGCCGTCTCTTACCCGAACCAGGCGGTAGCCCGGGTATTCCCACCTTCCCTGCCGGTCGCCGTCCTGGAACTGCGTCGAAGTAGTGTTCGCGAACTTCACCTCGCCGCCACCGGCAGTCCACTCGACCGTCCCGTAAGCGTCGGAATGGTCGTGGCCGGAGAGCACCACGCCGACGTTGTACTCTCGCGCCAGCCTTATCAGCGCGAGCCGGCCGGTCCCTCTTCCTCCCCAGGGCTCGAGGCCCGGGATGACCGGCATGTGCTCGAACATGCTCCCTGACCCGTCTGTCTTCCACGGGCAGTGGTGGAGCAGCATGGCCTTCATCTTCGCCGATGCGTGCGCCTCCAGGTCCTCCTTGACCCACCGCAGCTGACCTTCGAACTCGTCTTCGCGGACGGCGCCTTCCCGCTCTTTCGACCACCCGGTCTCGAATTCGTCGCCGCCTCCGGTGACCTGTCCCTGCCACTTGTGGGGGCCGAGCAGCTCCATCGGAAGCGCCCAGTGAAGAGCGCGCTCCGAGGGCGTCCAGTCCATCGAGTTGATGCCGACGAAGTGGCTGTCCGGCCCGTAGTCGAACGAGAAGTACCTGGGGCCGAACAGTTCTTTCCACGAGGCCATGTAGTCCTCCTCGAGGACCTCGTTCAGCTCGTCGAAACGGGCCCAGCCGTCGTGGTTTCCCGGCACCATGAAGACAGGGACGTCCAGCTTCAGGGTCTCGGTGTAGAACCAGTCCAGCTCGAACCATGTCTCGTAGAGCTTTTCGGCCCAGGGCGAGTTCCTATAGGCCTCGAAGTCGGCGTAGTCTTTCTCATACAGCCACGTGAGACCGAAGTCGTAGTCGCCCGTGTAGATCAGGAAGTCCGGCCTTGCCTTGTTCATCTGCTGAACGGACTTGTGGTAGTAGACGGCACCGTACCCGTCGTCCTCGCTGTACTCCTTGTGCCGCCAGCCCCTCTGATGGGTGTTTGAGCCGATGTAGGCCGCCTCCTGTCCCGAGACGTGGATGTCGGTCATGTGAGCGAACGAGTAATCCTTCTTATATTCGTTCACCACCTGGAGCGCGTGGGGTTGCGAGTCTGTGATCGTCGACCCGTCTCTAAGTGTCGCCGTCACGGTCAGGTCATGAAGGTGCGCCGGCACAGTGCCCGGTACCTCGACCGTGACGAGGTAGACCAGCGCCCGCGGCTCGAGCTCGCTCGAGTATTCCGGCCAGCGCGCGCTGAACCCGATCGTGTAGTCCTGCAGCGGCAGTTCGCTGGTGGCCGGATCAGCGCTGTTGGTGGTGGTCGCTGAAACGTGGAATCCCGTCAGCTGGGGCAGGGCTCTGCTCCAGTCCCGCCTGCGGGGATCGAATTCGAGAGTCAGGCGCTCGCCGTGTCTCACTATCGCCGGCTGTCCGAGCGTCGGATAGATGACCTGCTTGATGCGGTGGCGGTCTATCGCGGCTTTCTTCATCGATACCTCCGGCGATGGTCGCGAGTACGGTCACAGAGAGCGGTCACGATTATAACCGCAAGGTGCTTCTATCATCACGCCGACTCTCGGTCCTCTATCGAACGCCGCCCCCTCCTCGCACCATGCAACCGGCCTTTCTCGCTTTGGTGAAGGCCGGAAGCTCGATCTTATTCCAGGTGGTGATGCCGGACGTGGTTCACTATTGTGAAACTTTGTCAACCACAACAAGCCGCGTTTTCTTCTTGACTAAAGTATTTCACGCGGTCAAACTTTTCGCTGGTATAATAATCCGGGCCGGCCGGGTTTCCCGATCTTCGAGCCGGCGACGAAAGACGAGCTCCGGGCAGTAGGTATCCCGCCCGTCGCTGCAAAAAGGAGGTACTCATGGTTCAGGACTTGAGGGGCAAGTGGGTCTTGCTCACCGGCGCCGCCAGCGGGATCGGACGCGAAGTCTGCCTCCTCCTGGCCAACGAGGGGTGCAATCTCGTCATCGCCGACGTCGCGGCCGACCCCCTCTTCGCGTTCGAGAAAGAGCTCAACAGCCTGGGCGTGAAGACCATTGCCAAGGTTGTTGACGTTACCGACAAGGCCATGGTGCAGAAGATGGCCGACGAGGTCTGCGCCAGCATCGGGACGGTCGACGTCCTGGTCAACAACGCGGGCATCGGTTACAACAACGACCTTCGGCACACGACCGACGAAGACTGGCACCGGCTGATGAACATAAACTTCTTCGGGGTCCTGAACGTGACCTACGCGTTCCTGCCGAGCATGATACAGAAGGGCGGCGGGCAGATAGTGAACATGTCCACCGGCCAGGTGTTCTTCCCGGTCCCGACCTGGGGCGCCTACGCCGCCAGCAAGGCGGCCCTGGCCACCTTCTCGGAGTGCCTGACCTGGGAGCTTTCGATGTTCAAGATCCGGGTGACCACGGTATACCCGGGGCTGATCAGCACGCCGTTCTACAAAGACGTCCACGCCGGCACGATTCCTCAGAAGATCGTGCTGTGGTACATAAACGCGCTCGGCTCCTCGCCCCAGACGATGGCTCGAAAGATCGTCGGCGGCATCAAGAGGCGCAAGCGCAGAGTGATCCAGTCGGCGATAAACTGGCTCACATATCTCGGGAAGCGACCCGCGCCGATGGCCTACGACATCGGTGGCGACCTGTTCTCACAGGCCCTGTGCGACAGGCGTAAATCGGAGCGCTAGTAGATATTGTCCGCCGTCAAGTTACCTGGAAAGGGGTGATTGGTTTGCTACCATACGACAGCTTCCTCATCGACGGGCCCTGGTTGCTCTCGCTCGGATGGGTCTACGCGAAGCTGATCAAGAAGTTCGCGAAGACCGCTGAGGACGAGAAGAAGGCGAAGCTCTTCCTGAAGATCTCCACAGTCGTGGTCTTCTACATCACGAGCATCGGCCTGTATTTCAACCTCGAGTTCACCCGTTGGATATGGGAGATGTGTGGTGCGGAGTCGGGTCGCGACTGGATGATCAACAGTGGCGTCTTCAACTTCGATCACGAGAACGTGTCGACGAAGGGCCACATCATCGCGGCCCTGATCTTCATGACCTACCCGATGTGGCTGGAGCTGGGCTTGAAGCTCGGCAGCCTCGGCGGGAAGTGCGAGTGCGAGGAGTGCGAGTAGGAGCGGCTCTCGCTGACAATGACTGACGAAACACCCGGGCGCCACGCGCCCGGGTTTTCTTTTCGCATCCCTCATCATCAAAGCTGCGGACTCTCGGTCCGCCGGGCCGCATGCGCGACTGAAGGCGCGGCCAGCTGAGTAGGTGACTGCGGCGGTCAGCCCAGGAATACGTCTTTGATGTAGAGGTACAGCTCCGACGTCCGCTCGATGACCTCGGGCGTCAGATGCGGCGGCGGCGCCTTCTTGTCCCAGTCCAGAGTCTCAAGCCAGTCGCGCAGGTACTGCTTGTCGAGGTTCTCCTGGTCGTGGCCGGGCTCGTACGAGGAGATCGGCCAGAACCTCGAGGAGTCAGGCGTCATCGCCTCGTCGATCAGGATCACCTCGTCACCCAGGTAGCCGAACTCGAACTTCGTGTCCGCGAGGATGAGCCCCTTCTCCCGCGCCACTTCCACGCCCCTGTTGTAGAGCGCCAGGCTGTATCGCTCCAGCAGGTCGGCGACCTCCTGACCGACCTCAGCGACCACGGCGTCCATTGCGATGTTCTCGTCGTGGGTGCCGATCTCGGCCTTCGTGGAAGGAGTGAAGAGCGGCTCCGGGAGCTTGTCCGCCTGGAGCAGTCCTGGCGGCAGCGCGATGCCGCACAGTGAGCCGGTCTCGCGGTAGTCCTTCCACCCGCTGCCGGCCAGGTAGCCACGGACGACGCACTCCACGGACAGAGGCCTGGCCTTCTTCACCAGCACGGATCGGCCCTGCAGCCTGCGCGTGAAGCGTGCCAGCTCACCGGGCAGCCTGTTCATGTCCGTCGTGATGACGTGGTTGGGGACGATGTCCGAAGTGAGGTCGAGCCAGTACGCCGCAAGCTGGTTCAGGACCTCACCCTTGCCCGGTATCCCCTCCTCCATGATCACGTCAAAAGCAGAGATCCTGTCCGTGCTGATGATGAGGAGCCCGTCGTCGACCTCGTAGATGTCTCGGACCTTGCCCCGGCTGAACATTGGGATTCCCAGGAAAGAGGTATCGGTGATGACTTCCATTTGCCCCCCCTGACCGATGACGTTTTCGAGATTATACAGGCCTGGCGGAGCTAGGTAAAAGACCGGCCACTTTTTCGACCCGCGCGGCTTGCTCTATCATGTTTCTTGCAGTCCTGTACTGCGGCGCCTGCCGGAGGGCAACCGCAGGTGTCATAAGCATGGCAGATGGGGGGAAGTCGTGAGGCTGCTCCGAGGGAACGCAGGCAGATACCTTATCGTCGTCAACCCGGTGTCGCGGATGGGTAAGGGCCTTCGAAAGGCACTCTGGGTCATCGCGAGGCTGGTGATAAGGCGTGTCGACTTCGATGCGGTCCTCACCACGAGGGCCGGCCACGCAGAGAAGATCGTCGCCGAGTACGAGCGCAACGTGGACGTCGTAGTCGCCCTCGGAGGGGACGGCACAATCCAGGAGGTCATCAACGGCATCATGAAGCGGGACCAGAAGCCGGCGCTGGCCGTCTTCCCGGGCGGTCGCGGCAATGACTTCTGCTACCTGATGGGCTTCAAGAAGAACAAGAAGAAAGCTTTCAAGGCGATGCTCTCCGACTTCGAGCGGGAGGTCGACCTGCTCAAGGTGAACGATCGCTACGCGAGCAACGTCGTGGGGCTCGGTTACGACGCGTCAGTCCAGGAGAAGGCCCAGCATTACAAGTATTTCCCGGTGACCCGCTACATCTTCGCCGCGCTGTACCTGATCTTCAAGCACCCCCCGAAACTCCAGATGCACATCGAGCACGCGAACGGTTCTTGGGACGGGGATTTCCTGATCGCGGTGATCGGCCACACCAGGAAGTTCGCCAGGCACATCAGGATGTTCCCCGGCCTGAAGATCGACGGCGGCGTGATGAAAGTCGCCGCCTTTCGGCCCGGCTCCACCTGGTACGCGTTGATGGTCCTGGCCCTCGCAGGCGTCGGCCTCAGCACGCGAGTCCCCAAATGCCTGACCGCGGAGACATCCTGGGTCGAGGTGACCCCCGGCCAGACAACCAAGGCGCAGTCGGACGGTGAGCTTTTCTTTGTGGGGCAGGGCGAGACGCTGCGGATCGAGCTCGTACGCTCGGCGCTCAGGGTGAAGTCGCTCGCGCCCGGGAAATAGATCGATCTATTGTTTCATTGGGACGCGACCATTCAGGCGCGACTTCAGTCGCGCAGTGATTCTGTTGTTAGCTCAATAATTGCTAGTCGTGTTTTCGCGACAACGCGGTTGAAACCGCGGCCCAATATTTGAATTTAAAACCGCTGCCCGATCCTCAGACCTGTCCGATCGCTATCACCGTCTGGTTCGGGTGGTCCACTTTGCCGGCACCGACTATCAGCCTCTTCATATGCCCGCCGGACTGGAAATCGAAGATCATCTCGTTCACGCCACCTTCGGTGACGCCCATCTCGTTGTAGCTCGGCATCCCCGCCAGCTTCTGCTTGTACCAGGCGATAACCTTGTCGGTGCTGTCGTTCGTCCAGAGCTCCGCGACTTCGTAGACTCCCTCGGAGTTCTTGAAGCCGGCGTTCTCGTCCATCCTGGCGCCCGGGTAGACCGGCGCGCCGAACTCCGTCTCGGTCACCGTGATGCTCGACTTCTGTTCCTTGCCGGTTGTAGAAGGAGTGGTCGTGGCGACCTTGGGAACGCTGAGTTCGGTGGTGGTGTTGCTTCCGCCGCAGCCTCCGATGGCGAAGACACCGACGAGCAGTGCCATGACGATTAAGACGACCGTACCTTTTCGCATCTCTCCTCCTTTTTAGCCTCGCGTAAGGCTATCATGTTCGCCGCGCCGGGCGGCTCCGGCTCGCTTGCCTGTGGCGTTTCGTTGCGAGATTATGTTTCTTACCCTTGTACAGACAGCATTAGAACTGAATATCTTACATATGCTCTGAGGCAATGGTTCAGCGTCACAAAAGGAGCGAAATGCCTGGCAGAAGTGATTGGATCGACGTCACGATTCCGGTTCGGGATGGAATGGTCCACTGGCCCGGGACCCCCGAGATCGCCATCAGGGTGCTGAGCGATGTCGAGAAGGGCGACGCCTACACGATCAGGAGCCTCGCGCTCGATTCCCACACCGGGACGCACATGGACGCGCCGGCCCACTTCGTACCGGGCGGGACGACGATCGACCTGATGCCGCCGGAAGCGACGTGCGGAAAAGTGCGGGTCTTCGATATCGGCGACCCGATATCCATAAAGCCCGAGGAGCTATCGCTCTTCGAGATATCGCCAGGCGAGCGGGTCATCTTCAAGACGATCAACTCCTGGCTCTGCTGGCAGAAGGACGAGTTCTTCGAGGATTACGTGCACCTCTCCTACGAGGCGGCCCTCTACCTGGTAAAGCACGAGGTCACGATGGTGGGGATCGATTACCTGTCGATCGCTTCGTTCGAGACTGAGGTAATGGTCGCGACCCATACAAAGCTACTGGAAGCGGGCATCTATATCATCGAAGGCCTCGACCTGCGCGGGATAGACGCGGGCGACTACGAGATCATGGCGCTTCCCCTGCGGCTCGCGGGCGGCGACGGCTCTCCCTGCCGCGCCTTCCTCCGGCCCCTCAAAGGTTAAAGTTCCGGTCAAGCTTGTACTGGTTATCGTCGACTTATTTAACTAATCCAAGCTCAAAACCCTGACCCTCAACCCCTCTAACCCTCAAGGGGGTCTGACCCCATTTGAACATCTGCCACTTAATACCAGTTGCGAAAAGGGTGACAGGCACCGATGCGAAACATCTACGCGTAGAGGCGCGGTGTTGACCGCGCGTCCATGTGACAACGGAGGACCAGCGGTTAATACCGCGCCTCGTCCCCACCAACAAATCTGTTAACCCCTGTGGCTAATGCGAAAATGCAAGGTCTTGGGTTTGACCCCCAAAGAAAAAGCGCCCGGACATGCCGGGCGCTTGTTTCGTTTTGCTTACTTTCAGATCAGCTCGAAGTACTTCACCGCGTGGATCGATGTCGGCCTCGGCGGGTCCTCGAAGACCGCCTTCATCCGCATGCCCACCTCGAGTTCCTTCTCGTCGGCCACATTGCAGAAATGCATCATGCGAGTGTCCGCCCCGTCCAGCGTGATCCAGATGGCAGTGAAGGGGACCTTCATCAGCGCGCCGTTGTTGGGGTCGATGTACGGGAACCGAACGATGGTGAAGCCCTGAAGCTCACCCTCGGGCCCGCACTCCGCCCACTCCTCCATGGACGTGTAGCAACGCGCGCAGACCTTCCGCGGCGGCACAAAGACCTGGCCGCACTCCGGGCACTTGGTGCCCATGAACTTGGCGTTATCCCTCATCTCAGCGATGAACTTGCTCCAGTAGGCTCCAAGGTGCCAGTTGAAGTCATACTCCACGTGACCCGACTCGTGCGTCAGAAGCTCGAATCCGTCGGGCGTGTGCGTAACTTTTCGCTTGTCGGTGTAGAGTCCCATGTCCAGCCTCCTTTCAGCCTATGGTAGGTCCTTGCCGAGGACGAATACTCCGGACCAACTGCATCCGCCGAACCCGGTCGCGAGCGCCCTCTTCACGTTCGGCACCTGGCGGGCGCCGGACTTGCCCATTATCTGCCACGCCGCCTCACCCACGCGGATGAGCGCGGTCGCGCCGATCGGGTTGGTCGAGATGACGCCGCCGGACGGGTTGATCGGAAGCTCTCCATCCATCTCGGTCGCGCCGCTTCGTATGAGAGCCGGGGCGCCACCCTTCTCGCAGAACCAGAACGAGTCCATCCACTTGACCCCGGTGGTCGAGCAGGGCAGGTAGAGCTCTGCTACGTCGAACTCCTTCAGCGGGTCGTGGATCCCGGCCAGTCTGTAGGCCTCTTTGGTGGCTCTCTCCAGGGTCGGCATCCACTGCCACTCCAGGTCACCGAAGTGCGTGTAGTCGTGCCGCACGACGGACGCGTGGATCCACGCCGGCTGCGGGCACATCTTCTTCGCGCTCTCCTCCGCTGCGAATACCACCGCGCACGCGCCGTCCGAGCGGGGGCACATGTCGAGGAACTTCACCGGGTACGAGAGCATCGGCGAGTTCATCACGTCCTCGACGGTGACCTTCATCCGGTTGTGCGCGTACGGGTTGTTCAAGGCGTTGTTGCGGTCGCGGGCCGCGACGATCGCCGCGTCCTCCTCGGTCGCCCCGTACGCCTTCATGTACATCGAATACTCGGTCGCCAGCGGGCCGATGGCCCCGGCGAACGGGTCGCGCTCGAGCACCGGGTTGGCGCACGTCGCGATGGCCGCCTGCGTGTCGGACTCGGAGTTCTTCTCCCAGCCGACAGCCAGCACCTTGTCGAACAGCCCTGATGCCGCGTGGTAGTACGCGCAGGCGCCGACCGTGGTGCCGGTCGTGCCGCCCGTAGTCACCTTGAAGACCGGCTTCATGCATGAGCCGAGTCCATCAGTCGCCCACATGTCGACGTAGTTGATGTTCTCGAAGTGGTCCATGTTGCCGATCACGACGGCGTCGATGTCGTCGATCGTTATCTGGGCGTCGTCCAGAGCCCTGGTAACAGCCTCGGCTATCAACTCCACGCCGGACGCGTCCAGTCGCTTTGAGGCGTGGTGAGTCTGTCCTACTCCTACGATTCCTACTCGCTTACCCATCTCACACCCCCCTACTTACCCAGGACCCAGACGCAGTGTGACTGGCCACACATCCCGTTGATGCCTTGCGCGAGGGCCTTCTCAGCGCCCTCGACCTGCCTGTCACCGGCTTCTCCTCGAAGCTGGTCCACGCACTCGGCTATCTCCGCGAGTCCCGCCACCTGTACCGCGTGTGCCGACATCCGGCCGCCGGACAGGTTGACCGGGAGCTCCCCGTCGGGATTGAACTTGCCACGCTCCATCATCTCGCCGCCCATTCCGTCCTCCGCGAAGCCCAGGCCCTCGAGCCACATGAGCTCCATGTACGAGAACGCGTCGTATACCTCGGCGACGTCTATGTCCTCGGGTGTCACTCCAGCCATCTCGTAGGCCTTCTTGGCGGCCTTCTTGAGTGCCCTGGTGTCCGAGAGGTCGCGGTCGCCCAGCCTGTACGCGTCGGTGCAGTGACCCACGCCGTTCAGCCAGACCCGCTTCGTGTTCGTCGTCAGCTTCTTGGCGTTCCGTTCCGCCGCCAGCAGGATCGCCGCCGCGCCGTCTGTGACGGGCGAGCAGTCCAACTTCTTCAGCGGGCTCGCCAGCATCTTCGAGGCCATGACGTCCTCGACCGTTATGTCCATCGGGAGCATGGCGAGAGGGTTCTTCTTGGCGTTGCCGTGGTTCTTGACCGACACCAGGGCCGCCTGCTCTTCCGAGACCCCGAAGCGCGTGTAGTACCTGCGCGCCTGCAGCGCCGCGGACGAGATCGCGTCGAGGCCCAGCGCCCTCTCGACCAGCGGGTCGAACGCCGTATTGGTTATGCCGTTCATGTTGCTCTCGGTGCCCTTGTGATGGGAGCAGACCATGGTCACCCCGAAGGTGCCCGAGAGTATCCTCATCATCCCGTACAGCATGCCGAAGGTACCGTCGCCCTCGACGCATGTGATGTCTTTTCCGAAGGCGCCGGACGCGTCGGTGATCGCCATCGTCGAAATGGTCCTGCCGTCCCAGAAGTCGCTGGTGACGGTGACTATGTTATCGACGTCCTTGATCGTGATCCCGGCATCCTCAAGTGCCTTGTTGCAGACTTCCCATACGAGCTCGGCGAAGGTCTCGCGCTTGCCCTGCTCGTACTTCGTCTGCCCGGTTCCTATGATCGCCACTCGTTCCACTTACCTCACCACCGTTCCTTTTCAGTTGTGTGGCTCATCTTCAGGCTACCGGCTTGAAGTACTTGATGTCGGTTATCGTGGCAGTGCGCTCGTCGGCCATCACGGCCTCGACACGCATCCCGACCATCACCTTCTCCGGCTCGATCTCGTCGATGAGGTGGACGATCCCGGTGTCCGCCCCGTCCATCTTGACCACGCCGTAGATGATCGGCGGGCTCTTCGGCTGCAGCGCCGGCTCCTCGTAGTTGACGACCGTGAATGTCTCCACCGTGCCCGTTCCCGGCAGCTTCACCCAGTCGTGCATGTCCTTGTAGCAGCTGATGCACTTCGTCTTCGGTGGCACGTATACTGTGCCGCACTCGGGACATACGTTGCCCCAGATCTCCCCGTTGTCGCGCATCAGCACGTACCACTTGCTGAGCGTGCTCCCGACCGTCCATGAATAGGGCACTGAGATTTTGCCCGGGTAGACGATCTCCTCAACCTCGTCCTTCCAGTCAGACAACTGCCTCACCTCGCTTCAGGCTTCGTACCGTTTCTGTCGAAGAAAAGCGGGAATCCGCGGTGGCTCTCAAGATGTATTAGGCCGGTCGTGGTGACCGAAGTCGCAGCCCCCAGTGCCAGGGATGACGCGACGTCAGTGTGGTCGATCGGTATGGCAACATCCATCGCCGCTTCCCGGCTCCCGACTGACAAAGCGTGATTATTCTATAAGTTTTGACCGTTTAGTCAATCTGCTGGAAATGTTAAGTGCGGATGATGCGTCAGGTTAACGGGGACGGGCCGTTTCCGGCGTGTGAAATGGTAAAAAAGGCCTTGAATCCGGGGCTTCCGCTCGTATCGCTTCTAGCTCGCGCCCTTCGGGCCCACGTAGTCGCGGAACACCTCTTCGGCGTAGAAAGGCTTGTAGCGGCCGCTCTTGAGCGCCTCGATCAGCTCGCGCTCGTCGGACGGCTCGTCCTCGAAGACCGTCAGGCACCTGCCGATGTGGCTGGCGTGATGCGCGTCGCTTCCGCCGGTGCCGAAAAGTCTGTACTTGTCGCACAGCACCTGCGCCCGTTCGTTCGCCTTCCTGGTGATGGCGCCGTTCCGGGTCTCGAAGGCGACGATGGATTCAAGCAGCTCGTCCGGCAGCGTGTCCTTGTGCTTGTGCCGCGCATCGGCGATGCCCCGGCACGGGTGCGCCGGGATCATGATGCCGTCCCGCTTGTCGACCTCCTTCTTCAGGTCCTCGAACGGGAAGAGGTAGTAGCGGATGTTCTCCTCCCAGCCGAAGACCAGCATGTCGCCGAGCTCCGTGTTCACCTCCATGCCGCGGAACACCTTGAAGCCGTGCTCCAGGGCGTACTCGTAGTTGACCTGGGCGCCGGTGAAGGTGCCGTGCTCGGTCACGCAGACCGCGTCGAGGCCGAGCTCGACCGCCCTGTCGACCAGCTCGTCGGGCATGAGCGACGAGCAGCGGGACGATATGTTCGTGTGCACGTGCAGGTCTATCAACATGTTTACAGGTTACTCCAAACTGTCGCCCGGGTTCTCCCGGTCCCGCACATTCTAATACAGCAACGCAAAATGGTGCCTGGTACCAGACGCAAATAAATGCAAAAAGGGGACAGGTTGCGATTGGCAGAGAAATCTCCTCGTGAGCACGATTTCTGGCAATCTGCAAGTAGAATGCAAAACGGGACCTGTCCCCAAATGCAAAGAAATGCAAAAGGGGGACGGGTTCCAGGCGCAAAAAGAAAAGGCGCGGCTGGTGCCGCGCCGACGGTGCTGGAAAGGTTTACTTGTTGCGTAGAAACTTTCGCCTGTCGGAGGGCTTCGTCACCTTCAAGGCAGACTCGGCCTTCACCGCGGCGAAGATCATCAGCGGGTAGTCCAGGACGCTGCGATATACGACGTAGCGCGCCTTCCAGCGCGGGAAGAATTTCTTGTCGAAGCTGTACACGGAGACGACCGGCAGGAACTTGTCGAGCACTTTCGCGACGCCCCTCATCATCGGCGACCCTTCATCCTCGCGGTCATCCCTGTAATGCTGGGAAAACGCCAGGAAGTGGAGCGACAGCTGCTGGTATCCCTGCTCTTTCAGGAAATCGCACGTCTTCGCGATCACGAACTCGGATATGCCGTTGGGGGCTTCCAGCGACGAGCGGTGGACGTCCAGCGAGTATCCGAGGTGCGGGTACATCGGGACGAAGTACATGAAAGCGATCGGCTTCTGCGCCGAGTCGTAGGCGATCGAGAGCAGGCAATCAGGGTCCTCGTTGTCCATCAGTCGCCCGAGGCCCATCGAGAATCCCGTCTCCTGCTTGCCGCCCCGCCACTCCGCGGATATGTCCTTGAGCTGGTGCTTGATGTGATCCGGAACGCTCGCGTTGTACATGAACTCCATCGTGACGCCGGTCTTCTCGACCTTGTTGACCGCCTGCCGGAGCTTTCGGACCTGGCGACCCTGGAGGCTGAAGCTGGCGACGTCGATTATAGTCTCCTCGCCGAACTGGTAGCCCTTCATCCCGCCGGCCTCGTAGTACTCCATCGAGTCCCCGGCTCCCAGGCACATCACCCTCCAGCCCCTCTCGGTGCAGTACTTGCGGAAGCTGTCGATGATGTCCGGCACCAGCTCCATGGGGCCGACCGGGTCGCCTGACACGACTGCCATCCCGCCTTCGACGCGGTAGGCGACGAAAATGTCTTCTCCCAGCCAGAAGAGCTTCTTGTCCTTGCGCATGTTGAAGTAGGCGAGCGAGTCGCGCCCGTACTTCCTGATGACCTCACCGGCCAGGTCATGCTCTTTCCTGGTCTGGACGACGTCCTCTCGGTAAGGCCTGAACATCAGGTACATGAGGTAGGCCATGCCGCCGAGCGCGATGAGCGCCAGGCCGTCACGGTACAGGACCTCCCAGCCGTGGAAGCTGAGTCCGCTCTGGCCGTACGCGATCGTCACCGAGCGATGCGCCAGCCCGAAGAACGTCGCTCCGGCCACGCCGAGGCTGTTGCGCATTATATATAGACCGGTCATCCCCCAGGTGAAGAACAGGCCGACCACTATCGGGCACGCGATCTTGAACCGCTTCGCCGCACGCGGGTCCAGCGGCGCCGGGAACTCCCGCCACGCGCTCAGAAGGATGAGGCCGAAGAGGATTATCGCGATACCCACCGCGAACCGCTCCCCGCGCCTGATGTCCACGACCGTCTGCACGATCACGAACGCTGACAGCGCGATGAGCGCGGCGCGCTTACGCAGCCACAACTGGTACGCGAGTACGAGCATGATGATGCCGAGCAGGAGCGGGGTATAAGCCGGGCCCTGCCACGTCGTAAGTCGGGTGTAATGCTCGGCGTGGGTGGCGATGCTCCCGAACCGGCTCCCGAGGGCCATCATGAAGTTGAGGATCGCGAGCAGCAGCGCGTACCACATACCGATGTACGTGACCGGCCGGCCGGCCGTGCGCAGCGCACGCTCGACCCGCGTCTCGATGATCGCTTCCTGTCTCCTGGCCACTTTTCCCCCCGAACAGTCGGCCCTTCTGACGAACCAGGCTATTCTACAATAGTATTCGCCGCATATTCAGCGGCCCCTCACTACAGCCCCCACAGCATGAGTCAAGCCGGATGGTACACTTTAAGTGTGTTCTCGTCCGCTTAGACGTGACGTGCCTGCGTCATGTTCTAGATGCTGTTTCGGTGTTTTTGAGGTTGAAATGAAGGTGCTGGTGATCGAGGACAGCCCGGACACGGGCTTCCTCATCAAGACGCTTCTGATGAAGAAGTACTCCGCTGAAGTGGACATAGCGGAGAATTGCTCCGCGGCCCGCGGATTCCTCGGCTCGGGGCCGTACGACCTCGTGACCCTGGACTATCACCTCCCCGACTGCGACGGGCTCGAGATGCTCGACGAGATCGCCTCCGTCGAGGGCCACCCGCCGGTGGTGATGATCACCGGGCAGGGAGATGAGGAGCTGGCCTACCTGTCATTCCGGATGGGAGCTTCCGGCTACGCCGCGAAGGACAGGCACCTTTCCGTCATGTTGGCCGAGGCCGTCGAGTGGGCGCTCGCGGACGCGGCGGAGAAGAACTCGGTCAGGAAGCGGCGGGCCTCCATGGAAGCGAGAAGGCAGGATGCCAGGGAGCTGATGGACGCTTTGAAGGCAACTATCGAGAGCGCCGAGCGGGCATCCGGGAAGCCGGCCGGCGACAACCCGGGCAAGCCCGGCGAGCTCGCCGGCGAGCTCGAGCTAGCGAAGAAACAGCTCGAGGAGCTGGTCCGATTGATGGAAAGTGGGCACGAGAGTTCATCGGCCGCCGCCAGGGCGTTGCCCTTTGAGGACCAGCACGATGTTCCCGGACCGTAGACTCGCCCCGTAGAGCATTGGGATCCGTGGGCAGGATTGGCGCCCGGGACCTATAAAGAACTGGACGTACGGGAGCGCCGCACCGCTCCGAAGTCGCTTTACCAGTGAAATCTCTAGCCAACTCCTGACCGGACCACCTGCTGATCAAGGTCCCCGGGACGAAGGCCGGGAGCCTCGGGAAGGTGCAAGTTGACTGAAGAGAAGTCCGCCTCGCGAGACGAGTCCGAGAAACCTTCGAGCCCTGAAGCCGGCGATACCCTGAGTCGCTACGGAGAGTTACCGGCGAACGAGAGGCTTTTCTCCTCGATTCTCGAGCAATTGAGCGAGGCTATCGTGGTGTGCGACTACTCCGGAAGGATAATCGGCCACAGCGAAAGCGCCCGGGAGCTTGCAGGGCGTGACATGATGCACGAGTCCTTCGACGAGATATTCCCGATCATGATGTCCGCATCCGCCGACGGAAGCGACGACGAACAGGGCCGCCTGTTTTCGATAGCGGAGGTGATCGGCGGTCTCACCGTCAGATCGGTCGAGACCCGCTACTGGCGGGACGAGCAGGAGTTCTTCCTGGTGGTCAACGCCGGCCCCATATTCGGGGATTCGGGGGAGGTCATGGGCTCGGTGGTCACGCTGACTGACGTCACGCAGCTCTCCCTCGCGAGGGAACAGCTCGCCGAAAGCGAGGCGAAATACACCTCGCTTGTAGAAGGCGCGAACAGCATCGTTGTGCGCACTGACATGGCTGGTGTCATCACGTTCATCAACACGTTTGGCGAGCAGTTCTTCGGCTGGGAACCCGGCGAGCTCATCGGCAGGAAGGTCTCAAAGACCTTCGTCCCCGAAACGGACGAGCTGACCGGTCGGGACCTTCGAACTATGCTCGCCGACCTCCTCGCCCACCCGGAAAATTACGTCATCAATGAAAACCAGAACGTCCGGAAGAACGGCGAGCGTGTATTCGTGACCTGGACCAACCGCCCGATCCTCGACCGGCGGGGCGCGACGGTCGGTATCCAGGCGATCGGAATCGACGCCACCCTGCGGAGGCAGGCCGAGGAAGATCTCAAGACTTACAAGTTCCTCTCCGACAGCTCGGCCGAGGGCATAGTGATAATGAACGACGATAACAGGTGCGTGTACGCCAACACGGCTTACGAGAGCATACTCGGATATGGGCCTGGAGAGCTATTCGGCAAGCCACTTCGCGAGATGGTTCTGACCGAGGACGAGAGTGACGTCCCGGGCAAGGTCGACCACGCGCTCGACGAGTCAGGGACCTGGAGTGGAGAGATCAAATACAGGCGAAAAGACAGTTCGGTGATACCCGTCCTCGTATCGGCGTCCGCGCTGAGGGATGACCGTGGGACGTTCATCGGAAGGGTAGTCATGGTCAGGGACATCAGCGAGCTCAAAGAGAACGAGGAGCAACTGAAGCGCACTAACGAGGCGCTCGACCACTACGCCTGCACCGTTTCGCACGACCTCAGGTCTCCGTTCAGCGCGATACTCCTCTCCAACGAGATGCTCAGGGACGCCGCGATGGCCGCGCCGGAGGGCAAGCTTCGCGAGGAAGCGATGGAGTCAGCCGGAGTAGTACATCGAAATATCGAAAAATCCTATGCCCTCGTCAACGACCTCCTGAAGCTGGCCCAGGCGGGCGAGGAGCCAGCGGACGTCGACGACGTGGAGATTGAGTCAGTCGTAGGCCGGATCCTTCTAGAGCTGCGGCCCGAGATCGAGAACCGCCGGGTCGAGGTCCACGTCGACGAAGACATGGGCGTGGTCCACGCTAACGAGACGCAGATGTACCAGCTTTTCTCGAACCTGATCAGCAACGCGGTGAAGCACAACGACGCCGAATGCCCTGAGGCCAGAGTCATCTTCAAAGGAATAGACCGGGACGGCTTCTACTCCTACGAGGTCTATGACAACGGTTCCGGGATACCGGAGGAAGACCTGGACCGCGTTTTCATGCCGTTCTTCCGGCAGGGCAAGACCGCCGAAACGGGAATAGGTCTATCGACCGTCGAGAAAGTGGTCAAGCTGTACGGGGGCGAGATAAGGGCTTTCAACCGTGAAGGGCCGTGTTTCGCCTTCAGGATCAGAGACTGGCAGTGAGGGCGCGAGCGCACGAAGAGCTCAGGCGGTGGCGCGAAATCGAGCCCCTCGAGGGGCTCGAATCGTAGATGGTGGGCCGGGCGGCGATCTTCATTGCCATTGCCCCGGCTTTTCTTTGGCTCGGAAAAGGTGAAGCGGTTTGAGTGATGGCAGCATCAGGATACTCGTAGTAGACGACGACCCGGAGGTATCTTCGACCTTCCGGAAGTTCCTCGAGAACAGGTTTGAGGCGAGCGTCGAAGTCGCCGAGCGCGTTTCGGACGCGAAGAAAACCCTCAAGGACAACCTTTTCGATGTCGTGGTGCTCGATTACAAGCTGCCGGACGGTGACGGTCTCGACCTGCTCTCAGAGATAACCTCGCAGAGGGACCACCCGTCGGTCGTGTTCGTGACCGGCGAGGGGGGCGAGCACGTCGCCTCCGAGTCGATAAAACGACACGCCAGCGGGTACGTGATGAAGGACGAGCGCCTGCTCGAGGTGCTACCGGAGGCGGTGGGGTCGGCGGTCAGCGAAGTGTCCCTGCGCAGGGCGCAGGAAGCTCTCCTGCGAAGCGAGGAGACGGAGCGGGCGCTCCTCAACGCCACGACCGAATCTCTGATGCTGCTCGACTCGGAGGGCACCATCCTCGCCATCAACGAGACCGCGGCCAGGCGGATGGGCTTCGGCCTCGACGAGCTCATAGGGAGTTCGATCTTCGACAGGCTGCCGCGCGACCTGGTCCGCGAGCGCAGGAAACACCTGGCGGAAGTGTTCGAGCGAGGTGAGCCCGCGCGCTTCGACGACACGGTGGCGGGCACGAACATCGAGACGGTCGGCTACCCCGTCTTCGACGCGAGGCAGCGCGTCTACCGCGTGGCGGTCTTCAGCCAGGACGTGACCGAGAGAAAGCGGGCGGAGGCCGAGCTCATACGCGCCAGGGACGAGCTCGAGCGAAGGGTCGAGGAGAGGACCGAGGACCTCCTCCGGGCGAACGAGGTGCTCCAGGACGAGATCGCGGAGCGGCGCCGGGTGCAGGACTCGCTGCAGAAGCTGACCGAGCGGATCGAGCAGCAGGCGACCATGCTCGATGACATCCTGTCCAGCTCTCCTGACCAGTTCTTCCTCTACGACCGGAAGGGCAAGTACATCTACGCGAACAAGGCGGCGGCGGCGTCCATTGGGCTCGAGCAGGGAGACATCGAGGGCAAGTACTGGTGGGAGCTCGAGCTGCCGGAGCAGATCATGCGTCCGTTCGACGCGGAGCGCGAGGCGACGATGGATTCCGGCGAGACGAGGACAGGGGAGTTCACCTTCCCCACGGTCTCAGGCCCCCGGGATTACCAGTACGTACTGACCCCGCTCAAGCGGCCGGACGGGACCTCCGATTCGGTCCTCGCGACGATACGTGACATCAGCGACCTCAAGGCGATACAGGTCGAGCTCGAGGCGCACACCGGGAAGCTCGAGGAACAGGCCGAGCTGCTCGACCTGGCGCATGACACCATCATGGTCCGCGACATGAACTCTGTCATCGTGTTCTGGAACAAGGGCGCGGAGGAGATGTACGGGTGGAGGCGCGAGGAGGCCCTGGGGAAGAACTCCCACGACCTTCTCCAGACCGAGTATCCCGAGCCGCTGGAGGACGTCGAGTTCGACCTGCTGCGCGAGGGCAGGTGGGAGGGCGAGCTGATACACAAGACCAGGGACGGGAGGACCGTCGTCGTCGAGAGCAGGCAGGCGCTCAAGTACGGTGACGAGCCGCAGCCCGTGGGGATACTGGAGCTGAACTACGACATCACCGAGCACCGGCTCGCCGAGGAGGAGCTGGCGATGCACACCGCGTCGGTCGAAGAGCAGGCCGAGCTGCTGGCCCTGCTGCCCGAGGCGGTCATAGCCCGCGACATGAACGGGCTGGTCCTGTCATGGAGCGGCGCGGCGGAGAAGATGTACGGCTTCGAGTCCGAGGAAGTCCTCGGCAGGTCCGCGGACTCACTCCTCAAGACCGAGTTCCCGATGCCGCTCGAGGACATCGAGGACCTGCTCCTGCGCGAGGGCGAGTGGACCGGCGTCCTGAAGAACACGACGAAGGGCGGCGAGACGGTAGAGGTCTCGAGCCGGTGGGCGCTCAGGTTCTCGGTCGAAGGAGCGCCGCACATGATCCTGCAGCTCGACAGCCCGCCCCCTTCAGGAGACGCGGCCTCCTCTTAGAGAAGCGGCGGCGTGAACCCCACGACGTCGTGCCCGCCTGTCCAGGCTCCCCGGTAGTTGAAGTACATCGGGCGCTCACTGATTATCTGCAGCCCGTTGGTGCAGCTGACCTTCGCGCTGAAATCGTGCGCGGCGTCGTCCGCTTCGCCCAGCTTGTCCTTGACCCGCACCGTCGATCTCGAGTTCTTTATCACCGTCAGGTCCTGGGTGTCGGTGCTGCCGTTGCCCTTCATGTAAGTGATAGTGACGGTCGCGTCCTCGCCGTTCGGGTTCTGTATGCAGATGTACGGGTCGAAGTTCGGGCGGCACGTGCCCTCGGCGAAGTAGAACGAGTTCGCCGGCGACAACGCCCCGATGACGTCGTGGCCGCCGGTCCAGCTCAGGTTGCCCGGCCCGGTATAGTTGAAGTACATGGGCCGTTCGGCGATTATCTGCTGGCCGTTCATGCAGCTGACCTTCGCGCTGAAGTCGTGAGCCGCGTCGTTCGCCTCACCCATCCCGTCTTTCACACGCACGGTCGAGCGTGAATGCTTCGCGACCCCGAGCGTCGTCTCGTCGGCGCTTCCGTCACCCTTCATGTACTGGATCAGGACGTCGGCGTCGACCTCGCCCGGGTTCTGGATGCAGATGTACGGGTCGAAGTTAGGGCGGCACGTCCCCTCGGCGAAGTAGAATGCGCCCGCCGGAGCCAGGGCTCCGACGACGTCGTGCCCGCCGGTCCACACGCCCTTGTAGTTGAAGTACATGGGGCGCTCGGCGATTATCTGCTGGTTGTTGGTGCACTCCACCTTCGCGCTGAAGTCATGCGCAGCGTCGTCAGCCTCGCCCAGCTTGTCCTTCACCCGGACAGTCGAGCGGGAGTTCTTGATGACCGTCAGGGCCTGGGTGTCCGTCGTCCCGTTTCCCTTCATATAAGTGATCGTCACCTGTGCGTCGCTCTCGCCCGGGTTCTGCACGCAGATGTAAGGGTCGAAGTTCGGGCGGCACGTGCCCTCGGCGAAGTAGAAGGTGTTGCTTATCGGCGGCCCCGCGTACTCGACGCTCGCGCTGATGGGAGCGGAGACGTTCGCCGGCATCGCCATGTCCCGGACCTTCACGTAGACGGTCCTGGTCCCGATGTCTCCGGCGGTGAGGCCCCAGGTCCTCCCCGGCGCGTAAGGCTCCCAAGACGCCCCGGTGAAGCCGGGGTCGTTGGAGATCATCATGTCCTTGAGGCCCGCCCCGCCGGTGTCGCTCGCGGCTATCGACAGCGACGCCTGGAGGCTGTGGGTGCTGGCCTCACCGTTGTTTATTGCAAGACCGTCCATCATCGGAACGGTCGTGTCCGTTCCGCCGACGTGTACCCGCGGGGCGACCGCCCCGTTCGACGGTACGGTGGCATAGACCTGCACCACCCGGCTCGTCGGCGCGGTCTCGCTGTTGTCGTAGATGTACCCGGCGGTGCCGTTCTCGATCCTGTAGTACTGCCCGCCGGACAGGTACCTCATCGGGAACTTCGCGTACGCGCGCCCGTCGCCGGAGTAGGCGACCGGGTAATGGTTGGTCATGGTGTAGGTCAGGTCGCTCGCGTTGCCGTCCGGCGTCCCCGCCCAAGAGCCATCGAGCGCCGGGGTGGTGAGCGTCGTCAGGTCTGTGGTCCCGCCCACGTCGGTACCCATGAAGAACGGGTACGACAGGTGCGCCGACCCGGGGTAGCACATGCTCTCGACCACACCGTTGTTGACCCATATCCTCTGGTACCCGGGGTATGGCGCTGACTGGCCGTCCGCCTGGAAAGAGGCCGAGGTGGTGTTGATGAACCTGGCCTCGCCCTTCCCGTCGAACCACGGGATCGACCCGTATGCGTCCGAGTGGTCGTGGCCGCTCAGCGCGAAGGCGACGTCGTGGTTCCGCATCAGCTCCATGATCGCGATCCGGCCCTGGCCGTTTCCCATGTTCATCAGCTGGCCGAAGAAGACCATTATCGCGTCGAGGAAGCCGCCCTCACCGCCCTCCGAACTCGACCACATCGAGCCGGAGCCCCCTGACTTATACGGGTCGTGGTGGAACAGCATGCCTCTCAGCTTCGAGCTCTCGTGCGCCTTGAGGTCGTCCCTTATCCACCCCAGCTGCTGGCTGAAGGACGGCTCGGCGCCGCGCATCGCGACGAACCGGTCCTCCGTGGTGCCCGCCGCCCAGGAGTCGCCGCCGCCACGGAACTGCCCCTTGTACTTCCCTGGTTGCTGGATCGTGATGATCCCGGGAATGGAGTACTGAGTCAGCGTGCGGTCGACCGACGACCAGTCGTTCGAGTCGCAGCTCGTTATGTGGTTCGGCCCGTAGTCGAACCCGTGGTAGCGCGGCCCGTACATCCTCTCGAAGTTCTTCATCAGGTTGTCGTCGGTGTTGTCGTTGTAGGCGTCGTGGTTGCCCGGGTTGATCAGGACGGGAACGTCCAGCCTGAGAGTCTCGAAGTAGAACCAGAGCTGCTCGTACTCGTACTCTGTCGTGTTGCCCCAGCCGGTACCCATGTCCTGCTGGAGGTACTGCTGCCCGAAGTCGTAGTCACCGGTGTACACCACCAGGTCCGGTTTCATGCGGTTTATCTGCTGTATCTCTTTCTCGTAGTAGGTCGCGCCCTGGCTCAGCCTGTCGCCCGCGTTTATGCTGCGATTGGCTCTCTGCGAGTGGCTGGCCGACGGGTAGCTGAGGTCGGCGCCGTAGACGTGGATGTCGGACAGCTGCACTACCGAGAAGTGGTCCTTGTACTGCTGGACCACGTTCAGGGCGTGCGGCTGCGAGTCCGTTATCCAGGACCCGTCCTCATTCTGCGCGTTCACCTGGACGTCGTAGAGTTCTCCGGGCATGGTGTAAGGGATGGTGACTTTGACGTGGTAGACGTTCCTGTTCAGCTGGGATGTCGACTGGTGGCCCGGTGTCGGCCACTCTGTGCTGTCGGCGGCCCACGACGACACGACCGGCAGCTGGACGCTTATCCCGTAACGCTGATTGTCCGGCAGCGTCGGCTGCTGCTTCTTCTCCCAGTCGTGGAAGTAGTCGATGGAAGTCCTGGCCGTCACCTGGAACTGCCTCACGATCGGAGGCGCACCGGCGTCGAACACCCAGTTCCTCGGGTCGAACTCGATGGTGAACTGCTCTCCCGGGGTGATGATCTTCGGGTTGCCGAGCGTGGGGTATATCAGCTGGTTGATCCGATACGGAGTGCCGAGCCCGATGTTGCCGGCGCCGGCGCTCGCCTTCTGGGTGCCTGCGCCAGGAACGACCAGTAACACCGAAGCGATCGCGCAAACGAGGAGCGCGGCTGTCAACTTTCTTCCGGACCTCGACGAGATCATGACCAACCCCTTATAAAAATGAGCACAATACTACCGTTGTCAGTATATTAAACGTCGCCGGGGGCCTGCTGGTTCTTCTGCTTTCCACAGCTAAAGGGAACTCATCCGAGTTTGTGTGTCTTACCCGGCACGGGTGTTCGGAAACTGGCACCATTGCTGGTGGACGTCTCGCCCTCGCCTTATTCCTCCGCGGCAGTCGGTGTCTTGCCGAATATCGCCCGCTCGATGAACGGCGTGATGAAGAGTACGGCCCAGAAGTATTTCGCGATCTGCGGGCTGGCGAAGGCGATGCCGATCGAGATGAGGAAGACCGCCGCCATGATGAGGTTGCCCCGCACGAAATCCGCCGCCAGTCTCGGGTTGAAATCCCCGTCCACCAGTCGTTGGTCGTGCGTGGCGTAAAATGCCATGCCCGCCTGCACGAGTCCCGCGGCCGCCATGACGGCCGCGTACACGACTGTCGCTACCGTCGTCTCTCCGTACGCTCTGAGGAGGTTGGTCGTGTAAGGGATGAACACGATGAGAAGCAGGTAGATCAGGTTGAACCAGATCATCGTTCTGTTCACCCTCTTGATCTCAGCGAAGAGGGAATGGTGTGAGATCCAGAACATCCCGATGATGACGAAGCTCAGCAGGAACGCGAAGAAGTGCGGCCAGAGGCCGGCGAGTCCGTGTGCCAGCTTCGATTCGGTCACCGCGCCGTGTATCGTTGGAATCGCGATCGAGATTCCCAGCAGCGTGATCGCGACCGCGAAGACGCCGTCGCTGAACGCATTCACCCTCTCGACGGTGAACCCCGTGAGCCCTGGCTTCTTTTCAATCTTTTCGCTTTTTGATTCCGTCATGCCAATCCTTCCTGTGCCTTCAGGGCTTTCACAGATTACCACAATGGCAGCAGCGCTCCGACGGGGCACAGCCATGTGTTGACGGAAATGATGATCCCGCGCACGAAGTCAGGGCACAGGCGTTGCTCGAGGTGAACATCAGCGAGGTAAATAAAAGAGGGGCGGAAATTTCGCCCGCCCCTCTGCTGCTCCTGTTTCTACGCCGGCGGCGCCGGCGGCGGCGGTGGCGGTCCGCCCTGTCCCCCGCCCGGCGGCTGGTAAGGCGGCTGCGGAGGAGGTTGCTGTGGCGGCTGTGGCGGCGGATTGTATGGCTGCGCCGGCGGCGGCGTCGGCTGGTAAGGCTGCTGCTGGTAAGGCTGTTGCGGATACGGCTGCTGCGGTTGCCCGTATGGCGCCTGCGGATAGCCGGGCGGCACTGCACCACCCTCGGGCTCCATCACGTACACGATGACCACTACGAGGATGCCGGGCAGCAGTCCACACAGGGTCGCGATAAAACCGAGGGCGAAGAACGTCCCGAAGCTCTTGCCCTTATCCCGCGCGATCGCCCCGGCCCACCACCCGATGGCGACGCAGGCGGCCAACCCGATCACGATGGACAGGATTATGAATATGAGGACTCCGATCGCCAGTCCCCGTACCGTGTATCTCGGTCGTGGTTTGCGCCAGTATCGCCCCGAGTAAAGAAGCAGTAGCCATCTGAGAGACCTCCGATCCGTAGTTGACCATTAAGATTATATAACGCCGGGTCGCCCTTTTTCACTCCGCCGGGCCGGTTTTCGGCCGCTCACTTTCCCGGATTCGCCGCCCGTCATGGTACAGCGGAGCGGGCTTTGAGACCGCTCTCCCGGCCCTGAAACGCGACAATGTCTCCCGAGACTAAAAAAATAATTCACCCCTGTGGAGGCTTTTGAGCACGCATTTGGGTTGAATTCCGAGAAATTAGTAGTGATTTTATTGCTTGCAAGTTGAAAGGGCTCTCCACTCGAACCTATAATTGTCATATAACTGGAGATGGGTTCGATATGATATCGCTAGATGTCCGTGCTCCTTGCAAGGAGGTTGGGGTGATGAGACGACTGGTTGGGACGATCGCGATTGTTGTTTTGCTCGTGGGACTCCTTGCAGTCGTTGCGGGTTGTGCCGGTGGCACCAGTGTGCCCAAGGAGGGTACGAACATCGTCACTCCGGACGGCAACGTCAATGTCAAGAAGAGCGGCGACTCGATAACTATCACGAAGGACGGCACCAAGAAGACGTGGACCGCTACGAGCTCGAATGCGAAAGCGCTGGACTTCCCGGTGCCCAGCAACGCCAAGCTGGTCAGTGGGACCGCGATCCTCGTCGAGAGCAGCGCGGAGAAATGGAGGGGCGCCAACTTCTACTCCACCGATGACGTGGCGACCGTCTCCAACTATTACAAGAGCAAGCTCGAGAAGATGGACGGCTACACCGATACTTCAACGACGATCAACGGCAAGCTGGTCGGCCTCTATTCCGCCAAGTCGGGGGACACGACCAAATCGGTGATCGTAAGAGATTCAGAGAGCGGCGAGCAGGGTAAGACCTGGATACACATCGCGACCGTTGCCGGTGCCGGAAGTTGATAGAACGGCGTCTTTTCGGTAGTCGCGCCGTTATACTGTACAAGAAGAGATTTTGGGCCGCATGGTTCTGAAGTCAAAGGGGGAACTGTAGATGAAGTCCTGGAAGAAGAGCCCTCTACTGATCGCGGTCCTCGTGCTCCTGGTCGCCGGAGGAGTCCTGGGCATAAGCCTGTCGGCGGCTTCGTCTGACAATAACTCGAATTCGGGCATCGCGGGACTGAATGGGCCCGAGTTCACTTTCGGCATCCTGCTGGGGGCATCTCTCGGCAACAACCCGAACGTGCCCGGATCGGCGAGTGGCATCATGAACGGCGCGCCGTTCGCGCTGTCCGGATACGTCCTCTCCAAGAACGCCGGCTCGGTGCACATCTGGGTGACCGAGATGAGCGAGGTCGTAAAGCAACTCGGTTACAAGATCGGTGATACCGTCGCGATCTTCTGCTCGCCCAGTCAGATCAAGGACCTCAACACCGGCGATTACGTCGAGATGTTCGGATTCACCGTCAGGGGTTACCTGGTCCGTACGGACGACACGATCCTGCCCGCCCCGTTCAGCTACTGATCGAGCCGGGACGCTGAAGAGCCGGACACGGGACTGACCGTCCCGAAGATCCACTTTGTCTGTGGCGGCTTTATCGCGGCCGGGTGTTTCTCGTCACATGAAATATGATCCCGTTGTGAATCGGGGATTAGATTCCCAGAAAGGTTGAATCGGCATTGCGAATACTTGTCTTCTCCTGGAAAGATATCGGGCACCCGTGGGCCGGCGGCTCCGAGGTCAACATACAGGAGCAGGCGGCGAGATGGGTGAAGGAGGGCAATGAGGTCACCATGTTCACGTCACGCTTCAGAGGGATGAAGCGTCGCGAGAACATCGAGGGCATGGAGATATTCCGTGCGGGCGGACGGTTCACCATTTACCTCCTCGCCCCTTTCTTCTACCTGCTGGCTCTGCGAAACCGTGCGGACGTCGTGCTGGACATCATCAACGGCATACCGTTCTTCACACCGCTTTTTTCGCGGAAGCCGATCGTCGGGCTCATCCACCACGTGCACCGCGACATGTTCCTCATCGAGCTGGGCCCCGTGGTGGGCCGGTTCGGCAGGTTCATCGAACAGTACGTCGTGCCGCTCCTTTACAGGAACAGGACAATCATCTGTGTTTCGGAGTCGACCGCTTCGGCGATGCGTCTGCAGATGTACCGGGGAACGGATCTGGACATACGGATCGTGAACAACGGGATCAGCCTGGACCACTTCCAGCGCGGCAGCTTCGAGCGCTTCGAGCAGCCGACGGTCCTTTACCTTGGAAGGCTCAAGAAATACAAGCAACTGCCGAGGCTGATAGCCATGATGCCAAGGGTCCGCGAAAAAGTACCGGACGCGCGCCTTATGGTCGTCGGCTCGGGCGACGCTGTCATACAGGCCCAGGAGTCCGCCTCGCGCCTGGGCGCCTCGGACTACGTAAGCTTCACCGGGTTCGTCGACGAGGAAGAGAAGTCGAGGCTGTACCAGCAGGCCTGGGTACTCGCCACGGCCTCGATGGTCGAGGGCTGGGGGCTTACCGTCATCGAGGCCAACGCCTGCGGGACGCCGGCGGTCGCCTTCGACGTGCCGGGGCTTAACGAATCGATCGTCCACCGCAAGACCGGGCTGCTTGCGAAAGACGATGACGAGTTCGTGCAGAACCTCATAGAGGTGCTAAGTGACAGTGAGCTCAGGGAGTCTCTCGGGTCCGGCGCGATCGAATGGTCGGGCAGCTTCGACTGGGACACCTCGGCGTCAAAGACGCTGCAGATCCTCACGGAGGCCGTCTCGAGAAGCGCTCCCTGAAAGCTGGCTGGCCTATCATTCCGGGCGGCCGCTGTTGCGCGCGCGCCCTCCCCTCTATAAAGTCGGTCGAGGTATGACTGACGAGACTCACCACAGTAGCAGAGCACCGGGAAGGCCGCGCCCATTGGGCGCCGTCTATTTCGCCGCGCTCGCCGTGGCGGTATGGGCACTCTCACTTTTTACGAACGGATACGTCCTGCTCGGCGACATGGTGTTCACTCCGGCGATGCATCCGCCCACGTCGCTGCTGGGGCCCGGCCACGGAACGATGGACGTCACGCTCGTCTACAACCTGGCGTGGCTGGTCTCGCGGGTGATCGGCGCAGTGCTCCTGCAGAAGGCGATCCTGTTCCTGATCGTCTTCCTCGCCGGCTACCTGATGTACCGGAACGTACCTGCCTCCCGGCAGTGGTCGCGGCTTTTCGCCGGCACACTCTACGCGATAAACCCGTTCACCTACACCAGGCTTCTGATGGGACAGTGGGGGTTCCTGCTCGGCTACGCCCTGCTCCCGGTCGTGTTCGCTTCGGTGGTGAAGACCGTCCGGAAGCCGACTCCGGGGCGATGCGCGGTCACGTCCCTCTGGCTCGCCGGTACGGCGCTCCTGAGTCTTCACGCCGGCGCGCTCGCACTTCTGGTGGCGGTCTTCGTCGCTGTGTTCGAACTTGTGAAGAGGCCCGGCGCCTGGAGGGCGGTCGTCGCGGTAGTTTCCGTGCTTCTCCTCTTCGTGCTGCTAAGCTCCTTCTGGATCCTTCCGCTCCTGGAGCGAAACGGCCAGGCAGAGAGCATCGGGAAAGCGGACCTCACTTTCTTCGCTACACGCTCGACGTCCCATGCGGGGATCGCGGTCTCCGTCATCGGGATGTACGGCTACTGGAAGACCCAGCTCGACTCGCTCATGCCCAGAAAATATGTCCCTCTGTGGTTCATATTCGGATTTCTGCTCCTTTTGCTGGCACTCTACGGATACCTCGGCTATCACGCCGAGCCCGGAAGGGGAAGATCGCTGGGGGCGCTCGGCCTGCTGATGATAGTCGGCTTCTTCCTGGCCCTCGGGTCTCGCGCGTGGGTCACCGGCGGCCTGTTCTCCTGGCTCTACAACAACGTGGTCGCATTGCGCATCTTCAGGGAGCCGCAGAAATTCGTCGCGCTCATCGTATTTGGTTACTGTGTAATCGGGGCGACAGGAACGGACCGCTTCCTCTCGAGGCGGCAGGCGCTTGAGCCGGAGAGGCCGAAGCGGCGCATCAACCGGCTGGCGGTCCTTCCTCTCATCCTGATCGCCCTCACCTGCTTCTACAGCTTTCGCATGTTCGGCGGGCTCTGGGGCCAGGCGAAAGCCGTCTCCTATCCCAGTTCCTGGTCAGACGCACAGAGGATCCTCCAAAAGGACAGTAGCGACTGGGCCGCCCTCTACCTCCCGCCCTACTGGTACATGCGTTTCGACTTCACGAAGAGCGACAACACGATCACTTCTCCCATGCCTTTCTATTTCAAGAACCGGTACGTGATGCTCACCCCGCTCGGTGTGGGCCCGTTCGTGCTCGACCAGCAGCCGGTCGACCGCTACGTCACCGCTGCACTGGATTCCGGGAGGACGCGCGGCAACCTGGGGGCGATGCTGGCGCCTCTCGACGTGAAGTACGTCGTGATGTCGTTGAACCAGGCGAGCGTGGGTTTCAGGTTCGTCGAGGAACAGAAAGACCTGGTGGAAGTGGCGCGATGGGACGACCTCGTGCTGCTGCGCAACCGCGTGCCGGTGAGCCGGCTCACTCTGGCCGGCGGCAGCGGGACATACACGACCTGGGAGGCGCTCGGCGGCTTCGCGAAAGGCGGTAACCTCCTCGGCTCCATCCTGCTCGGCGGAACGAGGAACCTGGTACCGGATACGACCGGCACACCAGCCCCTGAGACAGCCGTCTCAGCGGTGCGCGTGGAAGCTTCGCTACCACCTGCCAGGAACAAGGCCACGGCTCTGTTGTTCGCCGAACCTTTCAGCCGGTACTGGACCATGAACGGTTCGCCGTCGAAAGAGAACCTGGGGATGACATCCGCGTTTTCAGTCCCCTCGGGTGCGGCGAGCGTGAAGGTCAGTTATCTCAACCCGTGGCTTGTGATTGGATATATTATCAGCGGTGCGGCAATAATATTGTGTCTGCTGCTCCTGATATTGAACTCGATAGCCGCCGGAAGGAAGCCTGAAGAGTCTGTGGGTGATCATGCCAAGCTCGTGCCATGAAGGTAAAAAGAGAATACTCGTACTGCTCTGGCACGCCCCGCAACAGGTGATCACCGCCGGAGGATTCCGCAGGACGTACGAGATCCTCGACCGCACCATCGACAGTGTCGAAGTATGCGCCGTCGACGACCGCCCTTCTTTTCTGAGAGACCTCCACAACGAGAATGTCACGCTCGTCGAGTACCCGATTCCCGGGCTGGTGCGGAAGCTCGAGGACCGCTTCTTCTGGTATGAAAGGGCGCTGGAATGGATCATCTCCACGGTGATGATGATCTCGACGAGCATCACTCTCAGGATAAAAGGCGATCGCTTCGACGCGATATTCGTGCCGAGCTCAGAACAGATACCGGCGCTGCTCGCCGGCATCGTGGCGAAATACGTCTTCAAAGCTCCGCTGGTCGCTTGCAATCTGAACATCGATATCTTTCCCGGACCCTTGAGAAAGCCACTGGCACGGTTGCACAACTTTGCCGATAAGGTAATAGCCATTTCCGATCACCTGATGGAGGAGCTGAACACCTACGGTGTTCGAACCCCGATCGTCAAGAACGGCGTCGGCCTCGATACCTCCTTGTTCCTGGCCGTCGAGGATCCGGCCGGAAAGCAGTACGAGGCAGTCTTCGTCGGGAGGCACGATGTCGAGAAAGGCGTTTTCGACGTCATCGAGATCTGGAACCTCGTAACGAAGAGACGTCCGGGAGCGAGGTTGGTGATGATCGGCAGCAGCAACCCGATCAACAGAGCGAAGCTGGACAGGAAGATCGCCGAGTACGGGCTTGAGGAAACGGTCGTGCGCGTCGGAACGGTGGACGACGAAAGCAAGGTTTCCCTGATGAAGAGCAGCAGGGTGCTCCTCTTCCCCAGTTACGTCGAGGAGTGGGGGATCGTGCCGCAGGAGGCCCTGGCGTGTGGCCTTCCGGTCATCGCGTACGATCTGCCCGTGTACAAGGAAAACATCAAATGCTGCGAGGCCGTGTTCCTCGAACGGATCGGAGACCTCGACGGTATGGTCTCGCGGACCTCGGAACTTCTCGAGGGTGACAGGAGCCTCGAATACGAGAAGGTCGGCCCGGAATTCGTCAAGCGGTTTCGCTGGGACGAGATCGCCGTGAGAGAGTTCGAGATCATTCTGGACTAGTCCGAATGACCCGTGGAGAAGTCGCGACTGTCCCGGTCACTGATCACTGGAAGAAATATTGTGGATGATCGAACGATAAAGAAGGTGCTGGACCTGCCGCCGGCTTTCTTGAAGGATGCTTTCAAGAATGCCGTCGTCGGCTTCTACCGCGTCTTCAGACCGGCGAAGACGTTCGTGTTCGACAGTCGCGAGTATCGCTATTTCTACCACCCATACAACCTGGCCTGGCGGAATGAGCGATCCGTCGAGATCCCCATTGCTCTGGATTACCTGCGCGCGTACGACGGGAAGGCCGTACTCGAAGTCGGAAACGTGCTGTCCCACTACGTCGAGGTCGAGCACGATGTACTTGATAAATACGAAGATGGTCCCGGCATCATCAACGAAGACGCCGTCGATTTCCACCCGGACAGGAAGTACGACCTCATCGTCAGTGTCTCGACGATAGAGCACATCGGCTGGGACGAATCGCCGCGCGATCCCGACAAGGCTCGTGCGACGATCGAAAATCTCAGGGGTCTTCTTGCCCCGGGGGGAGAGCTGTTCATGACCGCCGCTCTCGGGCTCAACCCGGCGTTCGATCGTCTCATCGAGGCCGGGACTCTGCATTTCGAGAACGTCTACGCTTTCAGGAGGCTCGGCCGCGGAAACGAGTGGGTGCTCGAAGACATCGGATCGGTTTTAGGAACCTCATACGCAAAGCGCTCATTCAGGGCGAATGCGATCGTCATCGGTTCCCTCAGAGAAAGGCATTCGTGAGCGACTAATGTCTATCCCCAACAGCCAGCCTGATAAAGGAGTTCAAAAAGATCGCAAGGTGCTCTGGCACGCGATTTGCATTCTCATAATCATCCTCGCCTCGCTCCTGCTGTTCTACAAGCACTTCTTCACGCGCGGCATGCTGATGCACGTCGACATGACGTTTCCGACGACGATCAGCCGCAACATAATGCTGTACAACCAGACATGGTGGCAGTACGGCAGCGTACAGAACATCTGGAATATCCAGCGGATCTTCTGGACCTACCCGCTGCTCGGCATCGTCAAGCTCCTGAACGTCGCCGCCGACCGATACCTCCTTATCCTCTTCACCAGCACCTTCGCGCTTGCCGGAGTATCGATGTACGCCCTCGCCGTACACACCATAAGGCGTTTCAAGCTTGGTGCCACCAACAAGTACGCCCTCTACGCGGGCGCGACATTTGCCGGTCTCATCTTCATGTACAATCCTTTTTCGGTCAGCCATCTCTGGCCTTACTTCGGATATCCCGGGTACGCCGTCCTTCCACTGGCTTTTCTGATTCTGCTGAAAGCAGTGGACAATCCCCGCTGGTGGAAGGTCGTAGTACTGGCGATAGTGATAACAGTGGCCGGCACGGGGCCTATTAACGTGGTCTGGTACTGGTTCATGATCGTCGCATTCCTGATCTTCTATCTTGTCTACAGGCGCTTCGACCGGGCCAGCCTCGTCACAACGGGCAAAGTACTGGCACCTCTCGCGGGGCTCTATATCCTGCTGAACGCGGTATGGATATGGCCATATATGGGCTCGCAGGCGATCAGCAAGCCCATTACGCCGGTCTACATGAGCACGTTCTCTCGATCCATGCTGGATACTCTCTCGAAGAGCGGCACCTTCTTGAACAATGTTCGTTTCACTGCCGGATGGGGATTGCCGGTGAACCCGGAGCCGACCGGGACCATCTGGATCATCCTCAGCTTCGCGCTGCCCGTTGCGGCGATCGCGGCGCTCTTCGTTCTCAGGAGAAAGCTGGTCAAGGACAAGGTCCTCCTCTTCTGGTCTGTGATGTTCGTCATCGCGATCGTGCTTGCCACGGGAACTTCCTCGTTTATCGGCGGGCTTTACAGCTGGTTCGTGTTGCGGGCGCCCGCAATTTCATCATTCGGCTGGGTCTTCAGGGCGGCAGACCGTTGGCTGATCTTCGCCGCCGTCTTCTACGCCCTCGTTCTCGGCACATTCGTCGCTTATCTTCTTCGAAACAATAACTCGAGGAAAAACGTTGTCGCCTGGGTGCTCGTCGCAGCGGTCCTGGTCTCATTCGTGCCGATAACCCTCTCGTATGCGAAGAACGTCTACAATCCAACGGTGATCCCGGCCGACTACGCGAAGGTCAACACGGCACTGGAAAAGGACCCGGGATCTGTCCGGCCTGTCTGGTTACCGTTCGCGCGAGACGGGTTCCGGTTCAAGTGGGCGCCGGAGAAGCGGATTGGCGCTTTCAATGTCTACACGTCGAATCCCTCGCTGAACAGTCTCCAGGGACAGTTCGGCGGCGCAAACTACTGCTACTGGCTTGAATCGCTGTTTTCAAAGACCCTTTTCAGTCCGAGCGAAGTATTGAACAAGCAGTTGATGCTTCCGAATGATGTCGCCGCGAAGCTCTTCGTCCCGTTTTCGGCAAAGTACCTGGTCTACGACTCATCGATACCAGGCTACGAGATCCTCGGTCCGCTGGGGCAAGACCGGAGCCTGAAGAAGACGAACACTGTCGGAGACCTCGACTTGTTCAAGTTCAGTTCGGTCGGAAAGATTCTTCGGCCGGCACAGAGAACGGTGGCGGTCAGCTCATATTATGATGAGCTCGCTATCGCCCAGAGACTGACAGATGCCGAGATGCAGAACATATCCTTTGTCGACGAAATACAGAATATCCGCCGCGGCTTTGGCGTCCTGAATCCTTATGCCTATATGAACCAGTACAGTATCAACTCGAGTTTCGAGAAAGTGGGGCCTGATGGGCGGCCCCTCATGTGGGATGTGGCAACCAACGTAAACCCGTTCATAGCGGAGCCTTCTCAAGGTGGACCAGGGGTCCCTGACTGGAGCAAGAAATTCAGTAAGCCGGTGTCCGTCTCGCTGGTCGAAAGGTCGAGGTCGGGCAGGAGAAAAAGCCTGATGATAGTGAACCCGTCGCTGGTCGACCTGTCGGCCTACGCTGTCGCGGGCAGAGAGATCCCTGTGAAGGCAGCGGATATCTACGGCATCGAGACCAGTATCAAGTACCAGAACTCGCAGTGGACACATGTAGAAGTCCAGGGCTTCGACGTTAAAGCGAACAGGTGGGTCAAGCTCGTGAGCTGCCCACCGGTCCTCATGGGAAGCTCAGACTGGTTCCGCAGCAAGAGCTCTTTCTGCATGCCCGCCGGGATCAGCAAGATCAGACCGGTGCTGGTCGCAGGCTGGTCACTATCTAAGAAGTATCCGGCGACAAGCTGGTTTGACGATATAAAGATATCGAGGCTAAACGACCGGTTTTTCACTGACCTCCTCACGGCTCCCAGGCCACCGACCATCACCTGGAAGCAGATAAGCCCCGAGAAGTACGAAGTGTCCGTACGCGGGGCCACGGAGCCTTTCATGCTCGCTTTCGGCGAAGCGTTCGATTCTCTGTGGGTGGCCCGGACCGGAGACGGCAAGAGCGTTGACCCTGTCCAGCTTTACTCCACGATCAACGGATTCCCGATCGACCGGAAGGGAGACTATACGATCACTGTCGAGTACGTGGCGCAAAGCTGGTTCAAGCAAGGCCTTACGGTATCCATGGTTTTCTTGATACTCTGTTTTCTTTACCTTTGCATTGTGTACGTGCGCCGAAGAGGTCGGAAACAATGTTGAATCAACCGCTGGTGTCAGTGATCATACCTACGAAGAATTCGAGTGCGACACTGGTCGCTTGCCTCGAGTCACTGAGGGAACAGAGCTATCCGAACATCGAGATAGTGGTTGTCGACAATTTCTCGATTGATGACACCAGGCTGATCGCCGAACGGTACACGGAGCATGTCTTTCAGGCGGGGCCGGAAAGGTCGGCTCAGAGAAACTTCGGGGCCGCGCGGGCGAGCGGGGAATATCTCCTGTTCCCGGACAGTGACATGGTGCTCGGGAAGAACATCGTCAGGGATTGCATCCGGGAAACCCTCGATGACCCCGAGGTGCTGGGCGTGGTGATCCCGGAGGAGTCTTTCGGAATCGGCTTCTGGTCCGAGTGCCGGCGTCTCGAGCGGCTGTTTTACCAGGGAGTCCCGTGGCTCGAGGCTGCGCGTTTCTTCAGGAAGAGCGCTTTCGAGGAAATGGGCGGCTATGACTTGAGAAACACGGGGACCGAGGATTTCGACCTGCCCCAGCGCATAAAGGCGGTGCACGGCGATGCCTCGATCTCCAGGATAGACGAGCTCGTCTATCACGACGAGCAGAAGAGGAGCCTCTTCACGGCCTGCAGGACCAACTACTACTACGGTCACGGACTCGACGCCTACAGGTCTGTCGAGGCGAACAGGGAGAACTTCCGCAAGCAGTACAACGTTCTCAGGAGATACGAGCTCTACTTCTCGAATCCTCGAATACTCTTCAAAGACCCGCTTCTCGGTATAGGGGTCCTTTTTATGAAACTATGCGAGTTCGGCTCCTGGGGCGCCGGCTTCCTTGCGGGGAAGCTGCGGGCACTGATAACGCGTTAGTCGAACACAGGGTCTTCTCAGGCAGGGCGCCGTTTCCGCATGAAGAGCGAGCCGAACGTGTACTCGTTTCTGTCGCTGGTATCGAATATCTCTCTCAGTGGGAAATCACCGTGTACCAGTCCGGCAAGCTTCCACCTGATGTTCAGTCCGAGCCTTCTCGAATGGAACACGTTGACGAGATAGTCATCGCCACTGTCAAAGAACTCTTCGTTTCCGACCACCGAGAGCCCCGAGGATTCCACGAATTGCTTCTCTATGTCCGCAGGCGTATTGATGCCGGCTGTGCGAGAAGGATTGCGGTAGTCGAAGGTAACCGAGAGCTTGCCGTCGTCCACGAGCATATCTTTGATTCGAGCGTTTATCTCTTTTCTATCCTCGAGTGGTATGTGCTCGAACACGCAGATCGAGGTGACGTGGTCGAAAGTACCGTCGATATCCATACTGCGCATGTCCATGACCCTGTTGTCCAGTCGCCAGCCCATCGTTCGCGCGACACGGTCGGCGTTATTCTTGAGCTTGGGATTCAAGTCCACGGTCGTCACGTCGAGGCCCTTGCTCGCAAGGTAATAAGAGAAGAGCGAGCAGGTGCCCCCCAGGTCCAGCACCCTGTCACCCGCTTTCATGCCGCTGTTCAGCCAGACCCAGGCGATCTCCCAGTAAAGAAACCAGGGGAAGTATACGTCGTCCACGGCTTCGGGCAGTGCCTGGTACGAGTATCCCTTGTTTTCTTTCATTGTTCGAGCGACGAACCAGCCGGTGGTCGGCTGCCCGTACCAGGAACTGATGCAGAGGCCCTTCGACCTGAGCAGACGGATCAGCTCGTCGAGCTCATGCGTTACCTTTACGGCCATCGGGGATTGGAGGTCCTTCCTGTCCATCGTCTTGTTGACAGGCGGTACGCCGCTTCCCTGCCGGCACACGCCGTTGCCAGTAGAGTTCATCCGCGTCCTCCAGTCCCGGGTTCCCGCCAGCTCAGCAGCCGGTCCGCGACGGACTTGAGGAGACTCTCCACCTGGTGCTTTCTTTTTGCCGACAGGGTTCGGTCCAGCAGGTAGTGCACGTACATCGAAAAGTAATCCACAGGGCCAAGCTTTATGCCGAACTCTTTTACGATCTCTTTCTTGAGCCGGAAACTGAGCACGCCCTTCTCGTGGAATCGCCTGTCAGACGCCTCCGGGTGCACCCTGTACTTCAAGAGAGGCACCGGGATGTTGTCCGTCCTGTATCCGGAGAGGATGAGCCTGAAATACAGGTCGACGTCTTCGACGAGCTCGTATTGCTTTCGATACCGCCCGATCTTATCGACGACGTCCTTCCTGAACACCACGGTCGGATGCCAGTGGGCACCATAGTAGAAGAACACCTTCCTGATGTTCTCCGGGCCGGTTACCATCTTCCTGATGCCGAGATCGTTGCCGCTCTCATCTATCATCTGTATGAAGCTGCCCACGAGGGCTATTTCTTCGTTCTTCTCCAGGAACTCCATCTGCAGACGCAGCCGGTCCGGAGCCGAGACATCGTCTCCGTCCATTCGTGCTACGAAGCCGGCCCTCGACAATTCGAGTCCCCGGTTCAGGGAATACACGATGCCCATGTTCGACTTGTTCCGTTCGTATACCAGCCTGCCGTCAGACATGTGCCCCTTTACAATCTCTGCCGTTCTGTCTGTCGACCCGTCGTCGATCACTATCAGCTCGAGATCTTCGAAGGTCTGATCGAGGATGCTGCGAATAGCTTCGTCAACGTACTTCTCGCAGTTATACACAGGCATTACAACGCTGATTCTCGGTGTGTCCATTTCAACCGTTTCTCTCGTAGGAATCAATTCACATTATTATAGACGGGCCAGCTGATCCGCGGTTGGCAGGGAGGTTTCGATGGACGAGCACTCGAACGGCAGGCAGCAAAGAACCGGGGGGTCCAACACCGAGACTCCCTCTAGGCTATCCACTGCCATGGTAAGATGTCCGCGTTGGCGACGGAGATCGAACGCTGTCAAATGCCGTTGGACTTAAGGTGTGTCTGATGCCGGGTAGCCCGGAATATATCCCTAAAGAGTACTGGGAAAAGCGGCTCGGCGAACGGTTCACTCTCGGTGGTGTCGGGCACCTCGGGTTCGGCGAAACCTACAACAAGTGGGCTTACAAGCGCAGGGCGGAAGTACTGCGACAACTCATAAATAGAGGGGGCTTTGATACGCGTGGCAAGTCGGTCCTCGACATTGGTGCGGGCAACGGCTATTACATCGATATATGGACCTCCCTCGGGGTAGGAGAACTGACCGGACTGGATATCACTGCGAAGAGCGTCAGTGAGCTCTCCCGCCATTTCCCGCGCTTCCACTTCATCGAGGCTGATATCACGGATGAGAACCTTTCGATAGACGGCACCTTCGACATCATCACCGCATTTGACGTGCTCTTTCACATAGTGGACGACGACCGTTTCCGGCAGGGGCTGGCCAACATCGCGCGTCTATCACACGAGTCGTCTGTCGTTCTCATCACCGACTTCTTCCTGGAGCGACGGCGTCTAAAGGGAGGCCATCAAGACCTACGAACGCAATCCGAATACGTGGAAGCGCTCCGGGACAACGACATGAGGATCGTCGAGCTGAAGACGATCTTCACGGTAATGAACCCGCCTTTCGACAGCGCTCGCATCCACGGCCGTGCTGCAAGGGCCCTCGTAAAGGCTACCTGGTGGCTCAACAGGAACATTGCGTCTCTTTCGGCGAGAGCGGGACTGGTCGGCCGGGCGCTGATGAGCTGCTGGGCGCCGGTCCTCTACCTGGCGGACAGGTCCGCTTCGAGGCTGCTGGATCTCGGACCCAGTACGAAACTCGCACTGGTCCGCCGGCCGGCAGTGGCTGAGCGTAGCCGGGGGAAGCTGTGAAGAGGTCGGTTCTATTCATCGATTCGGGCGGGAGCGCTGCCGCCCATTACGCCCGATCACGACGAAGAACGGAGCGCGTTCAGTGAGAATCGCATTTGTAGTATTGAAATTCCCCTCGCTTTCCGAGACCTTCATCATCAATCAGATCACCGGTCTCCTGGACCTAGGACACGATGTAGAAATATTCGCCCAGTCCGATCCGGGAGAACCGAAGATACACCCGGATGTTGAGCGCTACCAGCTCTTGGAGCGCACCTGTTATTACGACATCCCTGATGGAAATTTAAAGCGCGTTTTCAAGGGACTCCCGCTCCTTCTCGGGAATCTTAGAAGATCGCCCGCTGCGACCCTCCATTCCGTCAACTTCTTACGGTACGGGAGTAAGGCTTCATCGCTCGTCCTTCTATACGCCCTGTCGGCCTTCGACAATGATCGAGATTTCGACATCATCCAGTGCCACTTCGGCCCGGAGGGCACAGTCGGAGCATTCCTCAAGCGAGCCGGCGTGAAGGGGGCGCATGTCACTTCTTTCCATGGCTATGATGTAAACAGCTATCCCTACTTGAAAGGCCCCGATGTCTACAAGGAGCTCTTTGCCGTCGGTGATCTCTTTACCGCCAACTCGCGCTACACCAGAGACAGGCTGGCAGAGCTTGGATGCGACGCGGACCGGATACTCATTGTTCCGATGGGGCTCAAGATTGAAAGGTTCCCCTTCAAGGAGAGAAAGCCGATTCCCGGCGAACCCGTGAGGATTCTGACGTTGGGGAGGCTTGTTCCCAAGAAAGGACACGAGTACGCGATACGTTCGGTCGCCAGGCTCGTCAACGAGAAGGGGTACGGGAACATCGAGTACGTGATCGCGGGGGATGGTCCACTACTCGGCACGTTGATTGACCTTGCCGGTGAGCTAGGGATCGAGGACCGCGTGAAATTCCCAGGCAACGTCGACTCCGACGAAGTGCTCGGACTGCTGGATAGCGCTCATATCTTCCTGCTCCCAAGCGTAACCGCAGCAGACATGGACCGCGAAGGCCAGGCCCTCGTGCTCCAGGAAGCCCAGGCCGTAGGCCTTCCCGTTGTCGCCACCAGGCACAACGGCATCCCTGAGGGAGTACTCGATGGCGTATCGGCCCTTCTTGTTCCCGAGCGGGATGTGGGATCGCTGGTCCGGGAATTGTCCATCCTCCTCGAACATCCGGAAGAATGGCCCCGGATGGGCCTGAAGGGAAGGGAGTTCGTCGCCAAGCGATACGACATCCGCACGCTCTCAAGGAGACTGGAGAGTATTTACACTGCTCTGCTTGCCGACGACCCCGACGCGTTGCGGGACCTCCTGGAGTACTGAAGCAGCAGTCATGACCGGGGGGGTCCACCCCGAGCCATGAAAGGTGCGGGTGGAAGGATAAGCCGAGTGATTACGAATGGGACAGGAGCCGATGGCGAAGAGTGAGAGAAACATAGGATCGTATCGACAGTTCCACAAGTATGTGAAATCCATGACCTCGGAAAGCATGAAAAAGGCCTATGACCAGGGTTACTATCAGACGATGGTCGGGGGTAAAGAAGTCTCGGACGCCTTCTTCGATTCGAAAGGCCTGGAACCCACCAGATATACCCGGCTTCCAATCCAACTGGCACATATCCGCCCCGGGGACAGGATAATCGACATTGGTTGCGGCAGGGGGGAAGTAGTATTTCAAACCGCCGGGAGCGGAGCAACGTCGATCGGAATAGACTACTCGCCCAGCGCTATCAAGATAGCGCTGGAAACGCGTGAAAGCCATGACGAGGGTATGAGATCAAGGACCAGCTTTCTCTGTCGCAACGCGCTCGATCCAGGGTTTGAAGACTACTCATTTGACAAAGCTTTTCTTCTGGACGTCGTGGAACACGTGGCAGGGAGCGAGCTGCGCGCGATGTTTAGAGAGATAAACAGGCTGTTGACGTCGCGGGGAGTCCTTATCATACACACGACCCAGAACATATGGTCGCGAAAGATGGGATACTGGCTAAAGGCTGCCGTATACAGGACCTTTCGGGGCAGCCATCTCACCCACCCGGTGATCAGGGAATACCAGGAAATGAAAGCGGATCCGGATTACGATGAGGACAAGATATTTCTTCATATCAATGAGCAGAGCGTATTCGGGCTTAAAGTGGAACTTGCTCTATGCGGCTTTCGAAGTGCCGTATGGCTGGGCAATACCGGGAATCCCTGGCTTAACAGCGACAGTCCTTCCGGTAGAATCCTGTCAGCGCTGTTCCAACTGACAGGTATGAAATATTTATTTCGATCGGACATCTACGCAGTCGCACACCCTTCGAAATCAATGCTAAGAAAGCCATGAAAGCGCGCACGCCTGCCCCGCTGCACGATGTCTGCCGGTCGCGACAGAAAGGCGGCAACGCGTGCCCGATTTGACTCTTACGCGAAGAACCGCGAAAGGAATCGCGTGGACGGCTATTGCGCAAGCCGTACGCCTGGGGCTGACATTTCTGATCGTCGCGGTGCTCGCACGTCTTCTGAACCCGAAGGATTTTGGGCTGATCGCCATGGTGGCGGTGTTCACGAACCTCTTCCTGCTGCTCAATGACCTCGGGCTTTCCGCTGCGCTGGTCCAGAAATCGGAAGTGGAAGAGCAACAACTTTCGTCGGCTTTCTGGATAAACCTCATAGAGGGTGTAGCTGTTACCGGACTCTTCGTTGCCGCGGCGCCCCTCGTGGCGTCTTTCTATTCGAAACCAGTTCTTTTACCGATCATGATCGTCCTTTCGGTCAACTTCACGTTATCATCATTCGGAATAATCCAGTTCGCGCTTTTTTCACGGGAAATGGATTTCAAGACCCTCTCTATAATCGAGATGATCGCGGCCGCGGCGGCCGGCATCATCGCGATAATCTTCGCAGTGCTGGGTTTCGGCGTCTGGAGTCTGGTCGCACAATCCCTGATCTCCACCGGCTTGACTGCTTTTCTCCTCTTCTTCAGGTGCGAATGGAAACCCCGGAGGTTCATGAGATGGAAACCGGTCAGGGAACTCCTCAGGTTCGGCCTGCCTCTAATGGGGTTCAACCTCATCAACTACTTCAGTCGAAACACGGATAACCTGCTCATCGGAAAATTCCTCGGGTCGACCCCGCTTGGTTACTACGACCTGGCGTATCGCCTGCTCCTATTTCCGCTCGGGAACGTCTCCATGATATTCGGGCGCGTCATGTTTCCGGCTCTCTCGAGAATAAAGCACGACAAGGCCAGGGTCAGGTCCGCCTATATCCGCGCTACGCGCCTTATTGCAGTAGTGGTGTTCCCGGTGATGGCCGGCGCGGTAGTACTGGCGCAACCTTTCGTAAGGGTTGTCTTCGGCACAAAATGGGGGCCATCCGCTTTTCTCATCGAGGTATTGTCGTTAGTAGCCATCATTCAATCCGTCGGCTCTACCGTCGGCTGGATCTACCAATCACAAGGCAGGACCGGCGTCCTTTTCAAATGGGGCATCTTTGCGACGGCGATCTGCATCACTGGTATAGGGGTCGGGCTGATCTGGGGTGTGGACGGCGTAGCCGTCGGCTATGCGATAGCGGTCATACTGCTGCTGTACCCTCTATTCGCCATACCCTTCAGATTCATCGATATGAATTTTCTGCATTTCGTCGGTCATTTCAAGTACATAGCCGGAGCCACTGTTATCACCGCGGCTCTCATTCTGGGGATTCGAATGCTTTTCGAGAAGCTGCTGGGTACCGGGGACCTGCTCATGCTGCTGGTCTCGATCGCCGTGGGCGCCGTTGCTTACCTGGTATTGATCTCAGTGCTGGACAAAGGCGTGGTCGATGATTTCTTCGAGATGGCGAGAGAGTTAAAGGCAGGCGGCATGGCGTGAAATACGAAGGTCTGACGCGCGGGAGATGCGGCAGAGCTTACTCCGGCTTGACCGCCACTACCGAGAGCATGCATGTCTCCGAGTCGTCTCTGTCTATCGAGTCCAGGAAGGGCGCCAGCGTCTGCCCGATGAACCAGATCGGCACCATCAGATAACGCAACGGTCCACGGGCGAATCGAAACGAATGGTAGTTGAACCTGAGCACGAAGGTCTGCCAGAAACCCGTTTCCCTCTTCAGGTCAAGTAGCTCGAAGCCGGCCTGCCCGAGCAGGTACTGGACGCCGTACGAAGTTAAGCGATAGTAGTCGTGCGGGCTCTCGTGAACCGGCCACATGAAGGGTACCGTTATATAGAGCACGCCCCCCCGTTTCAGCACGCGAAAGCACTCCCCGAGAAAGCCCGCCGGCTCGGCAAGGTGCTCGAGCACGTGGAACGCGACCAGCGTATCCGCGTAATCATCGTCGAACGGCAGCGGATCGGAGAGATCCGCTTTGAAATCAACATACTTATCCGAGTGGTGACTGCTGCTCCAGTCGACGCCTATATATTCATCCGCGATTTCGAGTATGTCACTGCGATAAGGGCTGGAACCGCATCCCAGGTCGATGACGCGCCCCTTGATATGATGCGCGTGCGCGTGGAAAGAATCGTTGTTTATCTTGTAGATGAGCCAGTTGGGACTGGTCAGGTCGATCTCGCGCATGGAACCCCTCTGGAAACCGTCCGTTACTTAGGGACGCTCTCTGGAAACCGGCCAGAAGCCTCCACTCAGGCCATTCTACAACAAGGCAACAATCGCGATTGCGTTGCCGAGTATAATCTGACACATGGTTTCTTACCTTCGGTCACCCGTAGCAACGAAGATCCTGGAGTCGGTCCGCAGGATATGGTTTCGGCCACGATACTTCGGGTTTCGCTGTTGCTGTCCCTGCTGCGGATCCCACCTGCGCAAGTTCGAGCCGTTCGGGTTGGTACAGAGGCCGAATGCCAGGTGCCCCGTGTGCAATTGCCTGGAAAGACACAGGTTGATCCTGCTGTATCTCAGAGAAAGGACAGACCTGTTCACCGGAAGAAGAAAGAAGATGCTTCACCTGGCACCGGAGCCGCAGCTGGCTCGCTTGTTTCAAAATGCGGACAGCATTCAGTACTTGACGGCCGATCTTTTTAACCCGCGGGCGATGGTGAAGATGGATGTGACTGATATTCAGTATCCCGACAACACCTTCGATATCATCTACTGTAGCCACGTTCTGGAACATGTAACGGACGACTCTCGCGCGATGGCCGAGCTGTTCCGCGTTCTGAAGCCAGGCGGCTGGGCGATACTTCAAGTGCCGATCTCCGGTGAAATTACCCTCGAGGACCCGACGGTATTGTTACCCGGAGACAGGGAGAGGCTGTTCGGCAAGGATGATCACGTCCGTACGTACGGCCTCGATTACGCGGACCGCCTTCGTGTAGCGGGGTTCAAGGTCAAGGTGGATGGGTTCGTGCGGGAGCTTGGCACCAGGGTGCAGGAGCGGTATGGCCTGATGAAAACAGAGGATGTGTATTACTGCGAAAAGATGAAGGGTCGGCGTGAGCCCCCGAGGCCTTGACCTGTTGTGAAGCCTGCCTACCAGCTCAGAGATTTGTCCTGCTTGATCTTTTGAGCTCCGGCCTCGGCCTTGGTTACGTAACCGCTCGAACTTTGAATCATGCTTATGACGATAGCCTTCGTGTCGAAGAACTTGCGTACGGCCGCCTTGTTGCCGGAAATAGGCATCAAAGTCTCGAGAAGTGACTTGCCCTGGTTCAGGAGCTGTGCATTCGTCGAGATCACCGTCAGCATCGCGTTCGCGTATGCCTTGTAGTCGGCCACACCCGGCAGGCTTAACACCTGCTTGTACATGGCGCCGACGCGAGCGAGATCCTGGAGCGCCTTGTTGCGTTGTTGATCGTTGTTATAGAGCCAGATATTCGCGGTGACCAACGAGTAGTTCCCGGTCAGCGCCTGCGAAATTGCCGCGGTCAGGCTGCTTTGGAGCTTGATGAGATTATTGTTTAAAGCGTCGTATGCGGCTTCGGCAGCTTTCAACTCCACCTTCGCCTTGTTTTCAGCCTCGGATTTGGCCCTGTCGCTCTTGCTCGGCGAGAGGCCCACGACTAAGCCTACAATAAGTACTATCAGCAGTATGACGACTGCCACTACGATCGCCGGTGTTTCCCACTTTGTCGAAAGGCTCTTCTTGACGTTGTTCAGAGCGCCATTGATCCGCGCTCCTGACTGCTTCAAGGGATCCCTCAAGGAAGGCTTCCCCCCGGTCTTCTCACGCTTCGCACGGACCTTCGAGATCTTCTCTTTCGCGGCTTTCTCGGATCTGGCCCAGACGTTCGAAGGGCGCTGCCCCCAGGCCTTAACAGTCGTCTTCACGTGGTCCTTCAAGCCCGTCTTCTCTTTCACATCTCTGGCTGGCCTGGCCCAGGCGTTCGGAGAACTCTTTTCCCAGGCCACCAGAGCCATCTTCACACGGGCCTTCAGGCCCTTCTTCTCTTTCGCATCTTCCACCAATCCGGCTCCGGCCTCCGCCCGGGCTCCGGCTGTCTCACCTGTCTTCTTGGTGTCGGTTTTCTCGGCCCCACAATACGGACATGACTCCGCAGGCTCTTCGAACTCATGGCCACATTCATCACAAATCACAGTTCGCACTTTTCTCGTTGTCCATTCCTTGAACGACATTTCCGGCAGAAATCCCCGGTCGATCCCGATGTCGCAATACTAACATTGATGCAATGTCGCAGGTACTCCGGCAAATCAAGGGCATCGTCGGAGCATTTTCAATGTCTCGAGTACGCCGAGAAAGGGCTCGTACCTGGAGAGACTTTTCCGGCTCAGGTTCTTAAGGAATTACTCTCATCAAATCCTGTATGATGAATCGGAACTGGCAGAGCTTGTCGCCGGTGAATGTATCTCTCTGATGCAGAAAGACCCTGATGTCGGCCTTTTCAACGCAGAGGATCGGATTTGAACAGTAGCGCTTCGGAGGCCGGTCACACCGTCGATGCTCTCGGGTCTCGACTGAAAGCCATCCCATCGCGGGTTTCCGGCGCCGTCGTCAGGCGGGAATACAGGCCGCTCGCGCACACGGTCTCTATCATCATCATCATCGCCGCCTCGTGCCTGCTCTTCTACCAGAGCTTCTTCCAGAGCGGGGTCCTGATGCACGTCGACATGACCTGGGCAACCTCGCTCGGCAGGATAAACGAGGTCTACAGGCACACCTGGCTGCAGTTCGGCAGCTCGTTCGGCCTCTTTTACCTGATGGCGATCCTGTGGGAGTATCCGCTCCTGCTGGTGTGTCAGGTGCTGCACGTCTCCACGTCCACATACCTGCTCCTCCTCTTCGTCAGCACGCTCAGCCTGGCCGGGGTCTCCATGTACGCGCTCACCTACAAGACGATCAGGTCTCTGTCGCTTTCGAACACCTGGAAATACGCCGCCTTCGCCGGGGGGGTCCTGGCGGCGTTCGTCTACATGTTCAATCCCTGGTCGCTCGGCCACCTGTGGCCTTACTACATGTATCCGGCCTATGCCCTGATGCCGCTCATCGTGATGGTCATTGTCAAGGCCTTCAAGTCTCCTTCGCTTAAGTACATCATCGTCCTCGCCATCCTGCTTTCGTTCGCGACCAACGCCCCGATAAACATAGTCTGGCTCTGGTTCCTCCTCCTTTCCTATGCCATCTATTTCCTGGTGACCCACAGGTTCGGAAAGGCGAGCATCCTCTCGACGCTCAAAGTCGTCGGGGGCTCGTTCGTCCTCTATTTCTTCGTCAACGCGACCTGGATATTCCCTTACCTGGGGATACGGTTATGGACGACCGCGAGCGCCGGCCCGCAACTTGCACAGAGCCCGGTGAATCAGAGCATGCTTAACGGACTGTCCATGAACAACAACATCCTGAACAACCTGCGGCTTACCGCGGTGTGGCCGGGATTCCCCAGGGCATCCTCTTACAATACCGGGGTGTTATTGCTGACCCTGGTGCTGCCGATACTGGCGCTGTTCGGCCTGTTCCTGTTGCACAAGCAGTTAAAGAAGAACGGTACGGTCATTTTCCTCGGCCTGCTGTCCCTGGTCGCAATCGTGCTCGCCACCGGCACCTCGTCCTTCTTCAAGCCCATCTACAACTTCCTCGTCTTCGACCTCCTGGGCTCCTCCCTGGGGTGGCTGATACGGTTCCCGGACCGGTGGCTGGTCTTCGTGCCGATGCTGTACTGCATCGCCATCGGGTCCCTCTGCGCCGTTCTGATGAGGAAAAGAAAGCAAAGCGAACCTTTGCAGGACAACGGGGTGCGTGAGCCGCGCTCCGCGCTCGGTGGCCGCGGCTTCGCTGTCCTGGCGTGCCTGATGGCCGCCTTCGTCCTGTTTTCCCTCTACCCGCCGGTGGCGGCCTACTCCCAGTTGGTGTTCAACCCTACCAACGTTCCGGGGGACTACGACAAGGTCAACAAGTACGTGCTGGACAACGCCGGGAAAGACGCCAAGGTGTTCTGGCTCCCGAATTTCCAGCAGGGCTTCAAGTATTCCTGGGCGCCGGAGAAGAGAGTCGGCCCGTTCAGCATACTTTCTTCAAACCCTTCCATAAGTACCTTCCAGGCCCCGTTCAGGCTTGACTCCTACATCAACTGGCTGGAGGCGCTGTGGCAGCCGGCCCCCGTGCCCAATGTAGAACTGAAGAACAGGGATCTCTTACTCGAGCGAAACTTGGGTTCGCGCCTGCTGGCTCCCTTCTCGGCACGCTACGTTATCGTCGACTCCTCGGTGCCGGGCTACGATTTTCTAAAGCCGCTGTCTCAAGACGGCAGTCTGAGACCCGTTTACCGAAGCGGCAAACTCCAGGTATTCGAAGTGGCCGGTGACCCCGGGGTCGTATGGGCGGCGCGCAAGACACTCAAGGTGACCAACTACTGGGACAACCTTGCGATCACGCAGAAGCTCACCCCCCGGGAGGTCCAGGGGATCACGTTCGTGGAAGGAAATGATTCTGTCGGTCGGCAGTTCGGGCTGATGGACATGAGCGCGTTCGAGGGCGCGAACCTCATCGCGAACCCCGGCTTCGAGAAGGGAAACGCGAAGACTCCTTTCCTCAATTGGAACCTGTCTCAGAAGTGGAAGGTCTGGTGGCGTGACGATAAAGTGAAGTCCTCCGGCACGGCGAGCATGAAGGTCGTAAACGACGACGAGTCCGTAGCTCAGATCGGCCGTGTCGTGAGTGACGAGATCCCTGCCGTCAGCGATAGCGTGTATGTGTTCGAGAGCAGTGTGAAATACACAAACGCCAACTGGACGCACGTCGTGGTTGAGGGCTACCAGCAAAGCACACACAAGTGGATACAACTGGTCCACTGTCCAGCCATACTCTCGGGTACCCGTGACTGGCAACGGTATCACGTCTCGTTCTACCTGCCGGCGGGCATCACTAAGCTGAGAACACAACTCGCCGCGGGATACGTGCGGGATAAATCCAAGGGGCCGGCAGTAAGCTGGTTCGACGACATCAAGCTGAACAGGCTCGATGATAAGTTCTTCGACAACATCAAAGCCGCCGGACGGTCCCCCGGCGCCACGGTCACCTATCGAAAGATCAGTGCTACCAAGTATAAGGTCCACGTAGTCAACCCGGGCGGGCCGTTCGTCCTCGCTCTAGCCGAATCGTACAACCCGCCCTGGGAGGCAATACCTCCAGGTGGCAAGAAGGTTGACGCGGTGCGGCTCTATTCGACCGTCTGCGGCTTCCCGATCAAGGGGAGCGGGACTTTCGACATGACTGTCGAGTACCAACCGGAAGGCTGGTTTCATGTCGGCCTGGCGCTGTCCATGGTCACGCTGCTCCTGTGCCTGGCCGTCCTGATATGGGTGCGGAGGCAGTCGCGAAGATCTGCCATATCCAAGGAAGGGCATTTCGATGAATCTGATTGAAAGGTTGAAAGACCTTATTCCGGACACGCCGAGGAAGACGCTGTGGCCGATCTACAACTTCTTATCGAGAACATATTCCTCCGTCTTCTCAAGAAAGCATCGAACCGAGGTCGTCTTCTGGACGAGCATGTGGGAAAAAGAAGACAGGGTTTTCAAGAATGACCACTATCGTGGAATCATGCTTGCGATGGCCGAGGAGCCGGACGGAGGTTTCCTTTCCGGAAAGATTGTGGCCGATTTCGGGTGCGGTCCGAGGGGAAGCCTGGCGTGGGCCGATAGTGCGTCTCAACGAATTGGTATTGACGTGCTTGCAGATTTCTACGCAGACAGGTTCAAGTCGGACATCATCTCTCATGGAATGATTTACGTTAAATCAACGGAGAAGGTGATCCCACTTCCCTCCGGCTTTGTGGATGTGCTCTTTACGCTGAACGCTATCGACCATGTCGATTCTTTCCCAGACGCGTGCAGCGAGGTACTGAGAATTCTCAAACCAGGTGGCGAATTCATCGGGAGCTTCAACCTGGAAGAGCCGCGCACTGCCGGGGAACCTCAAAGGTTGACCGAGGAAATAGTGAAGAGCACCCTGCTGGACCACTTGGTGCTGAAGTCATATAGGACAGCTAACCGCGGTCCGGAAGACGCAATCTACTCCCCATTTTTCGAGAAGACTGCGCATTACGACAAGGGAAAGCTCGGTTTTCTATGGGTCAGGGCCGTAAAGCCAGGCCCTCATTGAAGAACTCGATCGTCTCCCGATTCAGGTGGGTGCCGTCCGCGCTGAACTCATCCAGTATGAAGCCCTCGTCGTCGACGACCCTGGAATAGACGTCGACGAAGGGGTACCCGTGCGCCGCGCAGTAGTCGCGCAGCCTCTCGTTGAACGCCTTGTTAATGAAGCATCTCGCCTCCGGGGGCGGGTAGTTGGGGACCGCGAAGACGTTGGGTTCCCTGCTTGCCGGCGGAACGCTCGAGACATAGAAGTCGATCCCCATCTTGCCAATCCGGTCCAGTACGACGCCGTAGCTCTCGACTGTGTCGTCGATCAGTTCCTCCATCGGCACAGCCCGGCCTCTCTTCACGAACTGGTTGTAGATGTGGACCCTGCAGTCGACTTCGCCGAAGACCAGGAGGACCTTGTCGTCGGGCTTCACGATCCATTTCAGTATCCGGAACAGGCGCTCGTTCGATCGCGTCGTGCTCCCCGGATCCTTCAGCCTGTATGCGGTAGCGGGACCCAGCCAGTGCACGCTATAGGGGCTGACCTTGTAGAACATCCCGACGTGACTGTCACCGATAACGTAAAACGCGGGCCTGCCCCTTGTGCGCGAACGGACGAGCGAGTGGACGAATACCGCCTTCATGTAGGCCTCCCGCCGGACCCTCCTGAAGGCCCGGCGCAGAACACTCGACCGGTTCTTTCCCGGCTCGTTCCGATAAATTGACTTCAAGAACCCGGAGCTCAATTGTCCTTCCCCCGTTGCGATTCGGATGCCGTGCTGTCAAGACTTCCCGTCCGATAATGCCCTGCGGGCGCCCATTCCCGCCCTGAAAGACTCAAGCCGTCTTATGTTAGCATCCAATGCGTGTCCGATTTGACGCGATCATGCATTCTTGGAATCATGTTGGTGGAGGATACACCGTGATCGACCAAAACCATGAACCTCTTGTCAGTGTCGTCATCCCCACACGCAACAGGGCAGAGCTGCTTGCCGCGGCCGTCCGGAGCGTACTCGACCAGACGTACCGGAACTTCGAGCTGATAATCGTGGATGACGCATCCGAGGACGGGACCCGTGAAATGGTGGCTCGGTTGAGCGACCCTCGCATCAGGTATATCCGGCATGACGCGGTCAAAGGTGGCGGGGCGGCGAGAAACACTGGCATCCGGAGCTCCAGGGGTGAGTACATCTCCTTCCTGGACGACGACGACGAATGGCTTCCGTCCAAGCTGGAGCTGCAGGTGGGCTACCTCGAAAGAAAAAGGAGCGCCGACGTAGTCTACACCGGCCTGTCCGTCCGGGAACTCGACAGTGGAAAGCCTGCCGGCAAGGTCGTGCCGTTGAAAAGGGGTGACATCTTCGCGGACCTTCTCGCCGGCAACTGTGTCGGCACGGCCTCCTCGGTCATACTCAGAAGAGATTGCCTCGATACCGGCGATCTCTTCGACGAGAACCTGCCGAGCTGCCAGGACTGGGACATGTGGCTGAAGCTGTCCAAAAGCTGCAGGTTCGACTACATAAGTGAGCCCCTGGTCGTCTATCACCTGCACGGAAAGAGAATCACCAGCAGCGACGAATCGGCGCTGGCCGGCAGGGAAATGGTGTTTGAGAAATACAGGGATGAGATTGAGTCGGACAGGTCCCTGTCGGGCAGGCACCACCTGATGATCGGATCCTTGTACTGTCGCCTGGGGGAGATGAAGAGGGGAAGGGAAGAGATCCGCGAGTCGATCCGGCTTCGGCCCGGTAGCGTGACGGGTCTCGCGACCTACGCGGCTTCCTTGCTCGGCTCGAGGGTATACAGCCTCCTTTACACGTATACTCCCACAAGATGGAAGTGGCGGATTGTACGGTCTGCGGCCTGACTGCAGGCGAAAAACCCGATGAACCCGGAGCCTCGATGCACGGAGAACCGAAGCCAGTCACTTTCAAAGACGGCGTCGACACCGGTGAGCCGGCAGCTCGCAACAAGGCCTGCCTGACGTTCGTCGATGACCTCGTCGACGGCGCCGATGTTCTCGATGTTGGATGCTGGGCGGGAGCCTTCGCGTCGCTGGCACTCGGCAGAGCCAGTACCGTCAGCGCGGTCGACATCGACCGGAGCGCCCTCGAGATCGGTAAATCAAGATTCAAGGAGGTGCGGTTCGCCGAAGCCTCCGTCTTCACTCTCCCTTTCGCTGAGTCGTCATTCGACATCGTCACGCTGTGGGACGTCCTGGAGCACCTGCCAGTCGGTTCAGAAAGTGACGCGCTGGAGGAGATCTCCCGGGTACTGCGTCCAGGAGGGTACCTCGCCATCAGCGTCCCGAACGACCGACTTCTGGCAAGACTTCTCGATCCGATGTATTTTCCCAAGAAACACCGGCATTACTCCTCGAAGAGCCTGCGACACCTTCTGGAGAAGGCCGGCTTCACCGTTCGGCGGGAGGCGGTTAAAGGTTCCTTGATCACAGCTCTCGATTTTCTTGTGTTCTGCTTCTGGAAATATCTGCTTGGCAAACCGGGGCCTGCTTCGGAGAGGTACAGGCGGATCTGCGAGAAAGACGCCTGTCGGGACGGTTTCGTCGAGTTTTTCCTGCTTGCAGAGAATAAGGGCTTGCGGTACGCAGAATGACTCCTTCCGGCTCAAGCCGTCGCCAGGCCCGGCGGCTGGGACATTTGACCTCGAAATATCTGCCTGGTGCATAATATCGGCAGTGCAGTTCTTCCCGAGCGCGCGAGTATGGGGACGCAATACTAATGGAAAAGCAGAAGTTCAAGGCAGCCGTAGGCGAGTACAGATCTTTCATGGCCGGCGTTGCAGAGAGCGTAGGCTGGGTTTCGGCCGACTGGGCGTCCGATGTCTGGCTCGAGGGGTCCCGACGCTTTCTGCAGACCGTGGAAGAGCTGGTGCCGGCCGGCTCGGAAGTTCTGGACTTCGGCTGCGGCGTGGGCTTCATGGCCGTTCTGCTCGACAAGATGGATTATAGAGTGACGGGGATCGACATCGACGTCGGCGGACAGCAGCACGTGGTGGAGAGCGCATGTTTTGCACCCTGGGGCACCTGGCAGCTCGAGCTGGCACATCCCGAGTTCCTCGATGACTGCTGGCGCAGGACGTCAGACCGCTACGGCATCACGTTGCGAAACTTCGACGGGCGTAACGTTCCTTTCACAGATGAATCGTTCGACGTTGTGGTCGCTCACGCGGTGATCGAGCACATGAAGCCGGAGATAATCAGGGAGGTACTGCGGGAAATCAAGAGGGTCCTGAAGGAGGGGGGAGTCTTTCTGATCTCGAGGACGCCGAGAAAGGGCTCATATCTGGAGAGACTGTTCCGGCTCAGGTTCCTAAAGAATTACTCTCATCAAATCCTGTATGATGAATCGGAGCTGGCAGCGCTGGTCGTCGGAGAGGGTTTCACACTGATGCAGAAAGACGTTTCGGACATGTTCCCGGCTTTTCCGCCTCGTGGGATGAGGCTGTACAACGCGATCTCGCCGCTGCTGATAAAGCTGGACGGCCTCCTGCTTCGGACTCCCCTGAAGAGGTACGCCCACCACATGTCGATGGCATTTCGAAAAGACCCTGATGTCGGCCTTTTCAACGCAGAGGATCGGATTTGAACAGTAGCGCTTCGGAGGCCGGTCACACCGTCGATGCTCTCGGGTCTCGACTGAAAGCCATCCCATCGCGGGTTTCCGGCGCCGTCGTCAGGCGGGAATACAGGCCGCTCGCGCACACGGTCTCTATCATCATCATCATCGCCGCCTCGTGCCTGCTCTTCTACCAGAGCTTCTTCCAGAGCGGGGTCCTGATGCACGTCGACATGACCTGGGCAACCTCGCTCGGCAGGATAAACGAGGTCTACAGGCACACCTGGCTGCAGTTCGGCAGCTCGTTCGGCCTCTTTTACCTGATGGCGATCCTGTGGGAGTATCCGCTCCTGCTGGTGTGTCAGGTGCTGCACGTCTCCACGTCCACATACCTGCTCCTCCTCTTCGTCAGCACGCTCAGCCTGGCCGGGGTCTCCATGTACGCGCTCACCTACAAGACGATCAGGTCTCTGTCGCTTTCGAACACCTGGAAATACGCCGCCTTCGCCGGGGGGGTCCTGGCGGCGTTCGTCTACATGTTCAATCCCTGGTCGCTCGGCCACCTGTGGCCTTACTACATGTATCCGGCCTATGCCCTGATGCCGCTCATCGTGATGGTCATTGTCAAGGCCTTCAAGTCTCCTTCGCTTAAGTACATCATCGTCCTCGCCATCCTGCTTTCGTTCGCGACCAACGCCCCGATAAACATAGTCTGGCTCTGGTTCCTCCTCCTTTCCTATGCCATCTATTTCCTGGTGACCCACAGGTTCGGAAAGGCGAGCATCCTCTCGACGCTCAAAGTCGTCGGGGGCTCGTTCGTCCTCTATTTCTTCGTCAACGCGACCTGGATATTCCCTTACCTGGGGATACGGTTATGGACGACCGCGAGCGCCGGCCCGCAACTTGCACAGAGCCCGGTGAATCAGAGCATGCTTAACGGACTGTCCATGAACAACAACATCCTGAACAACCTGCGGCTGACATCGGCGTGGCATACGCCTGTCGAGACCAGCCCGAACAATACGCTGGCACTCTTCCTGACCCTTTCTATTCCGTTGCTTGCTTTCATCGGCCTGTTCCTCCTGCGCAAACGATTGAAGAAGAACGGTACGGTCGTTTTCCTCGGCCTGCTGTCCCTGGTCGCAATCGTGCTCGCCACCGGCACCTCGTCCTTCTTCAAGCCGGTCTACGACTTCCTCGTGTTCGACTTCTTCGGCTCTTCCCTCGGCTGGCTGATCCGGGTACCTGACCGTTGGCTTGTATTCGTCCCAATGATCTACTGCATCGCTATCGGGTCCCTCTGCGCCTTTCTCCTGCGGAAGAAAACCGCGTCTTCCAAGACGGGGCTGCTCGCCGGAGGAGGTGGGAAGGCAAAGGTATGACTGACGAGGAGCGCCTTCGCGAGCTTGAAACGCTGAACAGGCAACTGCTCGAGGCGAACACCGCCCTGCGCAGAAACCTTGCAAAGTTCGAGATGCTCACGGTCGGAGCCTGGCGGCAGATCCTGATATTCTTCGCCTGCGCGATCGCTCTGTTTGTCGTCCTTTCGCTTTATCCCCTGACGCTGTCGTACGCGCAGAAGGTCTTCAATCCGACAAAAGTGCCCAAGGACTACGACCTGGTCAACAAGTACGTTCTCGAGCACGCAGGGAAAAACGCCAAGGTATTCTGGCTCCCGAATTTCCAGCAGGGCTTCAAGTACACCTGGGCACCCGAGAAGAGGGTGGGGCCGTTCAACATCCTTTCGGCGAACCCTTCGGTGGGAAACTTCCAGACGCCGTTCAGGGTAGACTCTTACATCAACTGGATCGAAGGACTGTGGCGCCCCGGCTTCCTTCCTTACGTGGAAATCGTGAACAAGGACATCATGCTCAAGAAGGACCTGGCGTCGCGGCTGCTGGTCCCATTCTCGGCCCGCTACGTGATCGTGGACTCCTCAGTGCCCGGCTATGACTTCGTGACTCCCCTTTCGTCCGACACCAGTCTCAAACTCGTCTTCACCAGTGGCAAGCTCAGCGTCTTCGAGACGAGCGGCGGGCTGAAATCCCTCTGGCCGGCCTTAACGACCCTGAAGGTGCGAAACTACTGGGACCACCTGGCGATCGTTCAGAAGCTTGCCCCGGAGCTTCTCAAGGGGGTCTCTTTCGCGGACGGGGAAGATTCTGTCGGCAAGAAGTACGGACAGCTCGACATCGACGCTTACAAGGGCGACAACCTCATACCCAACCCGAGCTTCGAAAAAGGTTACGGCCTCATCCCCTTCCTCGGCTGGAGACAGTCTGTCACTGACTTTCCATATACGATCTCGCCCGACAGCAGCACAAAAGTGTCTGGAAAAGTCAGCCTCAAAGTCGAAAACAGCGCGCAGCAGAAGTACAAGATCGGCTGGGTCCTGAGTGACGAGATTCCGGCTGCCGGGGACAGCGTTTACACGTTCGAGAGCAACATGAAATATCAGAATGTGAGCTGGACCCAGATCTCCCTGGAGGGATACGTACAGGCCACGGGTCAGTGGAAGACGCTGATCCACTGCCCGAATATCGTTGCAGGGACGCGCGACTGGCAGAAGTACTACCTGTCTTTCTATCTTCCGCAAGGGATCACCAAGATGAGGGTGCAGCTCTCGGGCGGATGGGTGAACGATCCGGCCAAGGGCTCTGCGATCAGCTGGTTCGACGACATCAAACTGAACAGGATATCGGACCAGCTATACGCTGATATCGCAGCAGCGAAACAGTCTTCGGACCTCGTGGAAGGATTCGAGGAGATCACCGCGACTAAATTCAGGGCTCACGTTATAAACAACGGGGGGGCCTTCGTGATCACGTTCGGCGAATCCTTCAGTCCTCCATGGGTCGCAGTACTTTCCGATGGCACCAGGATCAAGCCGGTGAAGCTTTACTCGACGATATGCGGGTTTCCCATCGACAGGAAGGGCCGTTTCGACGTGGTCATCGAATACGAGCCCGAGGGTTGGTTTCACGTCGGCTTCGCCGTCGCCATGTTCGTCCTGGCTCTATGCCTGGTCTACCTGATATGGTCGTGGAGACGTCACCGGGTTGCTGCCACGGGGGGATCACGTGTTGACGCCGGTGCCGTGCTCCGACGCGGCACTGCCGGCGTCGCTGCATGGAAGAAAAGCGTCTCTTCCTTCGCCGGACGGAGCCGGCCAGGTGCCGCCCGTCCCGAAAGAACCGGACCGGACCGAAAGACCGGGGAACGGTCCAGGCGCAGCGGAAAACAGAAGAGAACGCCGAAGATAAAAGAAGGTTCACCCGGCGGAGCCGGGCTCAAGGAGCGGATCGGGAAAGCCTTTACCAGGGTCCGGGATTTCCTCGTGAAACACTCCGGAATGAGGACTTGAGCAAGAAGGCAGGTGGCGGCATGAAGTCAGTAAAGATCGGCAAGCGAAGAAAAGCTGTAATAGAGTGGGCGGCCGTCCTGTTGCTGTTCATCCTGCTCTCCGTGTTCGCAAATATTACGTCGGCGCTCGTCCTGTCTCTGTTCGTCGCGTTTCTTATCTTGAACGTAGAAAGTGGGATCCCGCTCTTCGCGGCACTGATACTGCTCCTGGTCTCCACGATCCTGCTGGCGCTCGATCAGAACAGCGGCGCCAGCTTTGTCGCGAACTGGGCGTTCTTCATGCTGGCGATCGGTATCGTCCTTCAATTCATCGACTTTGTCAGGTCCAACGGTCGAAAAAAAGACCGGCAGACTGACGAGGCCCCGTCGGCCTGAGTGCCGGGCCGGTCTACCGGACGACTTCGCTCAGGCCGTCCACGTCTCCGCTGCACAGCAGAGCGACGTTTTGTCTCACCCTCTCAACAGGCCAGTCCCACCACCTGATCTCCAGCAATCTCTCGATCTGGTCGTCGCTGAAACGTTTCTTGATGAGCTTCGCGGGATTGCCGGCGACTATCGAGTACGGCTCGACGTCGGCAGTCACGACCGACCCGGCCCCGATCGCAGCGCCGTCTCCGACCGTGATCCCGGAGAGAATGATCACGTCGCTCCCGATCCACACGTCGTTTCCGATCGTCACGTCGCCTTTGCCGGTCAGGTAGGAATCGACCCCTTCCACATCGGGCCACCTGTCGTGTTCCCGTCCCGCAAACGGGTACAGCGCGATCCAGTCAGTCCTGTGGTTCCCTCCCAGGTAGATCGTAACGTTCCAGGAAATCGAGCAGAACTTACCGATCTTGAGCTTGCCGTCGGGGAAGACCACCATGGGGGCGCCGTACGTGTACTCGCCGACCTCGTAGCCCAGAGTGCGATTGCCCCAGGCGTTCAGCATCTTGTAAGGCTGGGCGCCGAGCCTGAGTATCGAGAGGGCTATCTTTTTCTTGAGCCGCGTGAAGCCGCTACCCTCGCTGGAAGTGGTCATCTGCTTTCATCCATCTTGTGCCGACCCTGCTCTGAAGACACGCGCATTATAGCACCGCCGGCCCGGTGTCCTGCGCTTTGACCGCTGCCGAAACGCAACTGCTATCCCACCCTCTCCACGAGTATCACGCAGTTCCAGGCAAGGAACTCCCGGAGGACCGGGACCTTCATCACGAACGCCAGCTCCGGGTAGTACCTGGGCACCATGCGAACGACCTTCAGCCGATGATTCGCCCGTATGGTCTTCAAGGTATGTCCGATGCTCGTGACAAAGAGGTTGACGTCCGGCGTGTGCTTCCTCTCCCTTTTCATAACCCTGTCGTACACGAGGTGCCCCCGGTGTCGCCCCAGGTAATGAAAGGGTGAGTACTCGTGGCCTCCCCAGGGCGAGAGCCAGTTTGTCCAGCTCAGGTAGAACTTGCCCCCGGGCTCGAGCAATCGGTCGACGGACGCAAGAAAGCCGTCCGGCCTGCGGAGGTGCTCGAGCACGTTCGAACAGATGACGAGATCGAAGCGGCCGAGACTCTCGAGGTCGTCCCGTTCGATATCGAACTCACGGAAGTCCGCTCCTTTGTATTCTTCCAGGAGCCAGTTATGCTCGTCGGCGAAGGTGACCGTGCAGCCCCTCTCGCTCAGCTCTCCGCCGATCATGCCGTGGCCGCAGCCGAGGTCCAGCACGGTGACCCCGGGGCCGAGCTCGACCTCCGCCGAATCGAGCCAGCGGACCGCATCCTCTGCCTGGATACGGTAGAAACACATGTCGTCGCCGTGCTTCAGAAACCTGATTATCAGTTTGTGCAGGATCATGGGAGGTCCAGTCGTCGGTCCGGCTACGCAGCCAATGTTATCAGAATCAATATATGCCTTCAGGCCCGCGGCAGCTCATTCTTTGTCGGGGTTTATTCCGTAGAACAATGCGCCGGTAAACCACCACTTCCTGAGGATCAGGAATGCGAGGGCGAGGGGCAGGAACACCCCCGTGGCGAACGAGACCAGCACCTTCAGCCAGCCGCTGCCGAACGTGAGCTGAAGGAGCAGGCCGTGTGAGACGTAGATCTCCATGGTCACAAGGCCGAACCATGCGAAGACGGTACGCGCCCTGGTCGTCTTGAAAGACCGGATCAGAGCGACACAGGCGATGATCCCCAGCAGTGCCATGACATACCGGATGAGGTAAGCCCCCGGTGTCTTGAACAGGTCGTGGATAGTGAACGGCAGAGCGAGAGAGTAGCTGCGGCCATAGTAGTAGAGCACGGTGAAGAGCACCAGGAACAAGCTCGACAGCCCGGCGAGGATGATGTTGATGTTCTTCCCCAGGATCTCCCTCAGGCGCGTCCTGTGCTTTGCGGCCAGGTAACCCAGCGCGAAGAAGGCAAAGAAATATTTCACCTGCACGACTCCGACGTCATCGAACGGGATCAGGTTAACCGCGACGAAGATGACAAGCAGTGAGATCTCACCGGCCCAGGTCCATCTCTTCTCCAGGAAAATGACAGGTATCAGGAGCATCGAACACAGGAACAGGACGGGAAGAAACCACAGGCCGGCACCGGGGTGAAGCAGCGTGTCTTTCACAGTCGGCCAGAACCTGACCGGCCACGGGAAGTGACGGATATACCGGTTCGCGGCCCAATAGACCGGAATCCATGCGAGGAACGGCAGCAGCAGCCGTATCGCCCTGTCGCCGATCCTCACTCGCCTCCCGAAGAGCACGTAGCCGCTGACCAGGAAAAATAGCGGGATGTGAAACGTGTAGATAAAGCTGCTGACATAGTACTGGGGGTTATATGTCGAAACCTGGTAAAGGTTCGCGGAGTTGGCGATGGCGTGTCCAAGGACCACCAGCAGTATGGCCAGGCCTCTCAGGGCGTCCATCTCGATGCTTCGTCCGAGCGGTTCGCCGACGCGCGGCAGGTCGAGGTAGCGACGGACCCTGGCATAAGCAGCACACGCCGTCCTCGACGATCCGCCGGACAGCCCCGGTGCCGGATCGGCCGGTGATTGATCTACGGGTGCAGGCACTGGCTCAACTTGAATGATCTGCTGCCTCTCCTTCTGGTTGGGCATCATGCAAACGATGCCCGGCCCGGCGACGGTAAGATCCATCCGCGATTGGTTCAATCGCCGTGATGTCTGGAATCATATTACACAGCATCAACGGCGGCGTGCGGGAAGAATCCGTAAGCAGGGGAGGCATTGAAAGGGCCCGCGGTGCGGGAATTGCCCCAAAAATAGGGTGGTTTGCTCGAAAAGTTGTATAATTAAGCCAGTCAAGCGGGGCGGGTTTCCTGCTCAGTACCGCGTCAGGCGTACGGCCATGACAGAAGCGCCACCAGCGGTCGGCACCGGCGCGACATACGGTGGCGTGAGCCGGGCGGGGCGGTTCAAAGGAGGGTCATATGAAACGGTCCAAGGCAGCGCTCGTTATCCTGATCATCGGGATCGTCATCCTGATCCTCACGCCTATCTTCAAGTGGGTGATCGGGCCGAAACTTGTGAAGATCCCGGATACCATCAATACGACGAGCGTCTATGAGGGTACGCTGACTCTTTACATCGACCCCAATACTCTTCAGCCGCTTCCGCCGGAACTGTCAGTGAAGGTCCCGCTGGCCATCACACGCAAGGACGTCAGCGATACCGCAAAGGGTTCAAGCAGTGTTGCGGTCGTCAAGGAGACCGTCAAGGCCGTGGGGCCCGCCGGCAAGACCTTCATCAGCTGGACCAAGTATTTCGCGATGGACCGGTTTAAATCCAACAACGTGTCCGGCCATGGCAGTGACATGAACCGTCAGGGCTATTTCATACTCCTTCCCTTCAACCTGCAGAAAAAGGGCTACCTGATGTGGGACGACGACACCGGGAAGGCGGGCGAAGCCAAGTTCGTCGCCGTCAAGAAGATGGACGGCGTCAAGTACAAGGGCATAAACTGTTACGTGTTCAAGGTGGCCGGCCAGGACCCGACCATCAACCCGCCCCTGGGCCTGCCGAAGACTATCTCCGGCGCCGAGGTGAAAACGATACTCGCCGACCCCAATTTTGCGGCCGTAGACACGCAGCAGTACCCGATCACGTACATCAAGCGTACCGAAGCGACCCTCATCGCCGATCAGATTACCGGGACCCTCGTCGCCCTTCCCGATTACAACGAGATCTATTACGTCGACGCGACGGCGCTGGGAAAGGGCAATATCAAGCTAGCGACCCTCCATTACGCGCAGACGCCGGAGAACATACAGACGGTGATCGACGACGCCGCGAAGTTCCACAACCAGTTAGCCCTGGCGAACACGTGGATCCCGCTGATAATGCTGATTCTCGGCATAGTGCTCACGCTGGTGGGCGGGATATGGTTCGCGGTCAAGAAGCATCCGGCCTGAGCTGGAATGACTGACACAAACGGGCGCCCCACCGGCGCCCGTTTTCTTTATCGAGAAAGAGAGGCCTATTTGCCCAGAGTCCTCGTCCTGGACAGCGATTACAGAGGAGTGGGTGCCGCGATCGAGCGGATCCTCGAGGAGTTCCCGATCGATGTCGAGGGCCGGACTGTCCTGGTCAAGCCGAACATGGTGGGTGCGTATCCCCCCGACAGCCACATCAACACGAACCCCGCCATCATAAGCGCCCTCGTCGAGGCTCTGCGGAGCAGGGGCGCCTCCGTCACGGTGGGCGACAACCCGGGCACGTCCGGCTACGGGATGGTGGAGAAGAGCGGCGAAGGCTCGGGGCTGCGGGACGCCTCGGGGGGAGCCTTTGAGAACATCGCCCGCGAGGTCACGAAGGTGCCGCTCAAGGGTGGCGAGACGCACGTGTCCGTCTCCAGGAAGGTCGTCGAATCGGACGTGGTGATCACCGTCCCGAAGTTCAAGACGCATATCTTCACCAGGATGACGGGCGCCATAAAGAACAGCATGGGCTTCATCGTCGGCGGCGACAAGGCGAGGCTGCACCTGGACTACCCCGGATACAAGATCTTCTCGGACATGCTCGTCGAGGTTTACGGGATACGGGTTCCCGACCTGGCCATCATGGACGCGATAGTCGGAATGCACGGGAACGGCCCGACCAACAAGAGCCTCTACCCGGTCGGCAAGCTGATGGCCTCCGACGACGGAGTGGCGCTGGACACCGTCACGTGCCACATGATGGGCATGAAGCCCGAAAAGGTCCTGATGGTGAAGCTCGCGGGAGAGAAGGGCTACGGCGAGAACGACTTCGGGCGCATCGACGTGATCGGGGACGCGTCGAGGTTGAAGAGGTTCAGGCAGCCGGTGCCAAGCCTGCCTCAGCTGTTCGGCGGCTCCTTCATCGGCGCGTTCTTTCCCAACATCGGGAGGCCGCGCTTTGACATAGACCTGTCGGCCTGCAACGCATGCAGCACCTGCGAGAAGTCGTGCCCGGCCGCGGCCGTGACGATAGAGGGCGGCTCGCCCCGGTACGAGTACTCGCAGTGCATCGCGTGCTTCTGCTGTATGGAGCTCTGCCCGAAGCAGGCCATCAGCCTCCACGACTCGCTGGCGACGCGCATCTACAGGCTGGTCGGACAGCTGGAGAACAGCGAGATGAGGCATTTCAAGTAGAGGGGGTCGGATATGAGGCCGGAGCCATTCAAGCTGGAGAGGTATTTCGCGAAACGCGAGTTCTCGGCGCGGTACCTGCTCTCGAGTTCGGACTGCGAGACGATGGCGATGAGCGAGCTGGTCGAGATGGCCGACCCCGAGGCGCTGGAGCTGTGGGAGGCGCTGCGCCTGGGCTACACCGAGTCGCGGGGTCTTCCCCTGCTGCGCGAAGAGATAGCCGGGCTTTACAAGAGGCTGGGCCCCTCCGACGTTCTGTGCGGGGCGCCCGAGGAGCTCATCTTTCTCGCGATGAACGCCTTACTCGAAGCCGGCGATCATATCGTGTGCACTTTCCCCGCTTACCAGTCGCTGTACTCGATCGCGACGGAGCTCGGATGTGAAGTGTCTTACTGGCGTGTAAGGGAGGAAGAGAACTGGTCGTTCGTGACCGAGGACCTCGAGGCCCTGGTCAGGCCCGAGACGAAGGCGATAATCGTCAACTTCCCTCACAACCCCACCGGGACGCTGCCGTCCCTCGGCGTGATGGAGCGGGTCGTCGAGCTGGCCCGGTCTGTCGAGGCCTGGCTGTTCTCGGACGAGATGTACCGGCGGCTCGAATTGCTACCGGGTACGATGCTGCCCGCTGCCTGCGACATGTACAGCCGGGCGGTCTCGCTTTCCGGGCTGTCGAAGGCTTTCGGGCTGGCCGGCCTGCGGAGCGGCTGGCTGGCGAGCCGTGACAGCGGTCTGATCGAAGGCGCCGCCGCGCTCAAGGACTACACCACGATATGCCCGGGCGCGCCGTCGGAGGTGCTTTCGCTGATCGCCATCAGGGCCCGTGACACGATCATCGAGCGCAACATTAAGAGGATCGAGAGGAACCTCGATCTCCTGGACGGTTTTTTCTCCGAACACGGCGACGCCATGTCCTGGGTCCGTCCCGCCGCCGGAAGCGTCTGCCTGGCGAAGCTGATCGAGGGCGGCGCTTCGAGTTTCTGCGACGAACTCCTGGACTCCGAGGGCGTCATGCTGTTGCCGTCGACCGTCTTCGACTACGGCGACTCGCACTTCAGGCTCGGTTTCGGCCGCGAGAACATGCCCGAGGCGCTCGACCGCCTCGCCGCCCACCTCTCTAAATAACTTAAAACTTTACCTGTCCCTTTTTTGCATTTTTTTGCGTTTGGTGCCAGGTCCCATTTTGCGTTTTTCGGGATTATTGGCAATATCCGTGCTGGAAATGCGGATTTGTTGCCAATTGGGGCCTGGCACCTTTTTGCATTTTATTCGCTCCTCACAAGAATCTGTGGGTCGTTTCCGGCATCGGCAGGTCTCCCATCACATGATAGAGAGCCAGTTGGAACGTCCCAAACGTCCTGTAGCCGTACGCCCTCTGGCTGACCACCTTGGCCTTGCGGTTCATTCCCTCGACAGAGGCGTTGGTGATGGGCACTCGGAAGTAGTTGAGGATCTCTTCCTTGTGTCTCATTATCATCCAGGCGAAATCCCGCATCGGCTCTAATCTGGAGTGGGTGGCCCACCACAGCCAGTCGTCGAGGTACCTCTCGGCATTTCCCCTGTAG
>Ga0209539_1000046_pt1 | contig 71809 bp, 62 predicted proteins | sample BarGraNGADG00312_2_FD_184499 | JGI IMG/M metagenome (GOLD analysis project Ga0209539, IMG submission 184499) | Arctic peat soil microbial communities from Barrow, Alaska - Barrow Graham LP Ref core NGADG0011-312 (SPAdes) (version 2) | ecosystem: Environmental > Terrestrial > Soil > Wetlands >...
GTTTAATGCTAAAATAAAAGCATTTCGGTATACACAAAGAGGCGTAAGAGACATCTCTTTTTTCTTGTACCGATTAGCGAATATCTATGCATAATAATCAAGTCCCCACAACATTTTAAATTGATCCTTAAATGCCTTTATGAAAGGGCTAAATATTGAACTTTGAATTCAAAAATTACACCATATTTCGTTGTCTTTTCTTTGATTTGGTTCTTTTCGGCTTGTGGAGGTGATGGGACAATACCCATGAAAAGTGTTACAGGCAGACCGGGTGAAACAATCGTGGTAATCGCCAAAGGGGTGTGGGCAGTAAATGTCGGTGATACCATTAAGCGCTACCTCGCACAACCACAAATTTGCCTACCTCAGGAGTAGCCAATACTAAATGTTGTAAATGTACCTCCCGACGCCTTTAAAACATTTGAAACCACCCGAAATATTGTTCTAACACGAATTCTCCCTTCTGTAACAGTATCTTCGGTTACGGTTCAGTACAACGTTTGGGCCAGAACACAGGTTGTTGTAACAGTACAGGCATCTGATGAGGGAGGTTTTGTCAGGATTTTTGCAGAAAAATCGGATATGATCATTGCAGAAATCTTGAAAGCCGAAAAATTGAGGCTAATGGAATTATATGCGCAAAATAAATTTAAAGAACAGACGATTTCTGATGCTTTGATTAAGGAGCATAAGTTTAATCTTAATATCCCCAAAGGATATGAAATGGTAAAAGATACTTCCGATTTTGTCTGGATACGATATGAGTCTCCGCTTACGAGTCAGGGAATATAGGCTTACTGGTATCCTTATGTTTCCGACAGCACTTTTGTTACAAGTAATCTTTTACAAAAACGCGATTCAGTTTTACGTCGCCATGTACCTAATTCACTTCCTGGTTATTACATGTCAACTGACAAGAGATTCATAGTTTCGCAAGCTTTTAAACTCAGAGGAAATTACTCAGTAGAAATTAGAGAATTGTGGAAGGTAAGTGGCGACTTCATGGGTGGCCCGTTTGTTAGCCTGACGACGCTTGATTTAGCAAGAAAACGTGTTCTGACCGTTAAGGGATATCTTTACTCGCCAAAGTACAATAAACGTGACTATTTAAGGCAGGTTGAGGCGATGATCTATCCCGTAAGTTTTCCAGATCAAAAATTAAACGACAAAATTAATGACATGTACCAAATCGGTGAACCATTGCCCAAAGTTGCTGATACACTTTCCAAAAAGATAATTGCTAAATAAACCATCCACCGCTAAAGCTTCGATAGTAGGAGTTTTTAGATTTTTTTTGTAACCGGAATGACGGGAATAGCGTCAAAGGAGAGAAGGTATTTTATCTTTACCCAATCACTTAATTATCAATTATTATGAAGAATATACAAACCCTCAATTTAGTTGCCTGGTTAATGATTTCATTACTCTTTAGTTCTTGTTTTTATGGAATAAAGGGTAACGGAAAAGTTCTCAAAACCGAACGTCAGGTTGGAATGTTTGAGTCAATATCAGCTAGCGCAGGCATAGAGGTAATCTTACTTCAGGATTCTGTAGTAAAAGTGGAGGTGGAGGCAGATGAAAACCTTCAGGATAATATTAAAACGGAAGTTTCAAACGGAGAACTAAAGATTTATCCTGAAAAACAGATCCGTTCAAGTAAGGCAAAGAAAGTATTTGTCACTTTTAAAACAATTCATTCGCTTGAAGCGAGTTCTGGTTCAGATATAAAATCAAAGTCAGAGTTGAAACTATCTTCCCTTGATCTTTCTGCATCAAGCGGAGCCAATATCGATTTGTCACTGGTTGTAAATAACCTTATTGTTGAAGGTAATAGTGGTGGAGATATCGATCTCTCCGGTCTGGCCGATAATCTGTCAGTAGATGGATCGAGTGGCGTAAACATTAAAGCATCTGATTTACAAAGCAAAATTTGCAATGCGGGTGCTTCAAGCGGTGCAACCTTAAAAATAGATGTGTCTGAAAATATTATTGCCAAGGCAAGCAGCGGGGGAAATATCAGAGTAACGGGAAACCCCAAAGATCGGAATATCGAGAAATCGAGTGGTGGTGATGTTACATTCAAATAAAAAGCAGGTCTAAATAGACCTGCTTTTTATTTGAATGTAATATTTAATCTCTTTTCATGATACCGTAGCAAATTATTTTCACAATAGAATCGACACTTTTGCCAAGGTCCGTCGAGCGATAGGGCCCGGCAGAGAGTGGCATTTCGAGTCCCCTGATTGCAGTTGTAATTCCGATCGCAACAAGTGCAAAATCTTTTACAATAAATTTCCTCTGCCGGGCACCTTCAAGCAAAATCCGCTTCATCATACGGATCTCTTCCTGATAGTATTGTGATTTTATCTTATCTATAAACTCCACCGCAGCGGTGTCGTTTTCAATTGCATTGTAAAAATTGGCTAATTGCCTGTATGTCGTGATTTTAGTCATCACATAATCTTTCAATTTTTCAGCAGGATCAATGTCTTTTTGAAGCACCTTTGATAATTCTTCACGAAGAATATCTGCCTCCTTTTGAATTACTTCCTGAAAAAGATCTTCTTTACTACTAAAATAGTAGTAAAGCGAACTTTTACCTTTTCGGACTGCATTGGCAATATCGTCGAGGGTTGTCTTTTTATACCCATATTTGCTGAAGATCTCCTGTGCTATTTTAAGAATATTCTCTCTTACAGCATCCCTTTTAATGCTACTATTTTCGACACTCATATTTTTATGTTGATAAACTGTGATGGCAAATATAAACCATTTTAATGAAGTGCCAAATATTTAGCTTACTCCGTCATGTAAAGGTATATAATCTACTTGATTAATTGAAAACAAATTTTAATCTCAAAAACAAAATGATATCGTCAATTCAGGTCCCTATTGATTACATGCTGGATTTAGACAAAAATAAATTCTTATTCGAGGAATCTATCAGAATTTTCCGGAGCCGGAACAATACAACTTTCAAGATGTCCAAACCATTTATATCTCCACTTTGCAATGAAGTCGTAAACCTTATCGCGTAAAAACAGTGGAAATATTATAAGAAATGACAGCAATTGCCAACCGCTTCCTAATTTACTCAGAATCGTCAAAACGGCTGTCGATTTTAAATAAAACTTGTCATCGCAGATATAGACAATGGAATCGTAACGATCAATCGGAAGACTTAGTTGCTTGAGAAGCAATTGTCCACTTTCACTCTGGACCGACGCAAATCTGAATTTTGCTTTTGGATCGCGTCGAATAATAAACCGAACAGTTTTATTGCAGAGGTTACATTCCCCATCAAATAATACAATATTTATTTCACTGTTACTCATAGACAAAGGTCAGAATTAAATGGCAAATTTTCAACTATTTTTAACCGAATGATTATTCGGCATATGAAATGATAAGAGGTACTTAGGGATGATATTCAGTGAAGAATTAATAACTCTGACAGGATCTTATGTCCTGCCAGAGGGAATTGATTATATATGAACGATTAGGGTCTGTATAAAAACTAACGATGCAAATTTGAACAAAAAAAATAAGCATAATACGATACCTTGTCATTATTCGTAAACGACTTGACAACCGTAAATCGAATCCCAACAGTCGTAGTGTTTTTACCAATAAGCGTAAACCGGGAAACAAAATCAGTTGTTTTTTAGAAAATCAATGAAACTCGGATATTTCCGCTCTGAGATTTTGAGCTGCGTTTTTTCTGTGCCTGTAATATGATTCAAAACGCAAATTCTTTTTTGGTATTTAATATGGTCGATAAAGTTGCAGTTTACGATATTACCATCGTGAATTCTAAAAAAAATATTTTTGGGAAGTGCCTCTTCAATTTTCTTTAAATGTGTGGTAACTAGTTTGCAATCACCACTATTATTATCAAGGTAAATTTTGGTATAAGCACCATCAGCTTCACAATAGATGATTTTTTCAGGCGAAAGAAAGTGAATTTCATCGTTGCTTTTAATCAATATTTTACCGCTTTTTTGAGCCGTAAAAGTTCCGTATAATGGATCTGATTGATCTTTACTTTCAATACGCTCAATCGCTCTGTTAACGGAACGGATTAAATCTTCAGGTAATATTGGCTTTAAAAGATAATCGATAGCGTCTAATTTGAAGGCATTTAAGGCAAATTCGTCATGTGCCGTGATGAAAATAATATGTTGATTTGTATTTTCCAGACGTTCGAATAGGGAAAATGCATCCATATCACCGAGTTGAATATCCGAAAATATCAGGTCGTATTGTATGACAGGCAAGATATCAAGAGCCATTCTTCCTGAATCAAGGAGCGCAACGACTTTTATATCAGGACAATATTCCCGAATCATCATCGCCATATTTTTCCCCAGTAAAGGCTCATCTTCGATGATTACAGCATTAATCATTTTTAATCTTTTTTAATTTTTAAAGGGAGCTCGAATGTATTGGTTATTCCGTGGTCATCTTCTTCAAATAGTTATTCAATCTGAACCTGAGCCTCTAGTTCAAGTAAGGAAATTCGATGTTCAACAATTCTTATTTTTAAACCGGTTTAAGGAGGTTTTGATGAGTATCTCTAAATGCTGGCTATTATAATTACCTTAAATTAGTCTTCAAATATCCGTGCTAAGTTATTAATTCTTTTGTCATTATTTTGAACTCTTCTAAAGCCATGCAAAATAGGGCTTTTAACAAAAAGTTCAACCCTTAATGTTATCGATCGTTTATGAATTTCTTATTTTCGTGAATAATTGATTGCTTATGGCAATAATCCAACGAATCTCCATTTTTATCTTTAGATTATTTCAATTTCTCTTTAAGATTCGTATAACCAGTTTTGCTTACTTTTAGCTTTGCACCCTGCTTGGTAAGAACAATCCAGGATTCCTTTTCGTATTGCTGAATTTCAGAAATATGAAATAAGTTTAGCAAGTAGGAGCGATGTATACGTACAAATTGTTTCTCATCGAGGTGCTGTTCGAAAAATTTCATCGTTTTTTGTTTCATAAAATGACCTTCCTTACAATAAATCATCACAAAATCATCCTGTGATTCAATATAATAGATCGATTCAACTGGGATTACCTGAATTTTCCGACCCGACTTAACAACAACACGGTTCAACATTCCCGATTCTTCGTCGCGGGATTGAATCAAATTACTGATTTCAGTAGAAGTAGTTTTGCTTTTAAGTTTTTCAACAGCTTTATTCAAAGCAACAACCACTCTTTCAAAAGGATAAGGTTTGAGCAGGTAGTCGATTGCATTTGCTTCGAAAGCACGGATGGCAAACTGATCGTATGCAGTAGAAAATATGATGAGCGGAGGGTTAGGAACCAATTCCAGCATTTCAAATCCGGTAATCTTTGGCATCTGAATATCGAGAAAAACAAGGTCCGGATTCAATTCCTGTATTGCCAAAACCCCTTCAAATCCATTTGAGCATTCGCCAACCAACTCAATACGCTCGTCTTTTGACAGATAATGACGGAGTAAATCTCTTGCAAGAGACTCATCATCAATAATTAATGTTCTTATTTTATTCATTTATTTCTGATTAAATCATATTTCCTAACGAATGCTTTCTACGATATCCGGAATAACCATCGTTACTGAAAATCGTTTTTCCCCGCGTTCAATCGAGAGAAGTCTGGAGCTTCCATATAACAGCCGAAGCCGGTCTTTAATATTGGCCAATCCGACACCTTCTCCCTTTAAGGGAACCGAATCAGGATCAAAATCATTGATTACCTTTATTTCCATCGCATTAGGCAATTTTATGGCCACGAGAATAACTTCAACAGGTTTTGATGCTTCATAAACGCCGTACTTTATTGCATTTTCGAACAATGGCTGAAGGATCAGATTGGGAATCAAATGATGATTGCACAATTCTTCTACGTCGAACCGGTATATCAGGTTATTTCCAAACCTGATTTTTTCGATTTGCAGATACAATCCTATATTTCTTAATTCAACATCAAGCGTCACCATATCATCCTGTTGCTTACGAAGCGAATAACGCATGAAATCAGATAGAGCGATGACCATTCCGTGAGCCTTTTCGGGATTGATTAGTGTCAGTGATGCGATGGAGTTAAGGGTATTAAACAGAAAATGAGGATTAATCTGCGATTTCAAAGCGTTCAGTTGTGTTTTTCGAATCTGATTCTGCCACTCTGATTCCCTTAATTGTTTTTCCCGGTTATGCTGACTATAAACGTAAGTATAATAAATACTTGCGATTAAAGCATAAAACAAAAATCCTCCAATAATCCGGACAGTAATCAGATCGTTTAAATATTGATCATACAAAGTGTTGTTGATCAATATCTTTGCAATGATTCCGGAGGATAACATCCACAAGGATGTAAAAACAAAAGCCGCGGCAATGTGACTGGCAAGAATCTGTATAACAGCACTTTTTTCGGGATCGTTGTATCGAACAACGTACCAGGTTGCAACTCCCAAAAGTCCAAGAATTAAACTAAATGTCAACCCATCGATAAATGCAATAGTAAAAGGCAGTATTTGATAATAACTATTAAATACTGCCTGAATAACTCCTATTGCAACAGGAAAAAACCAGTAAATCAGACCTGAAACTCTGTTCGCTGTTATAGGATGTTCCATATTGAATAGCTATGGCATCGAATTTACCTCGCCACCACCAAAAATGCAGGTTCCTTTAATCACCACAATTTTTCCGGAACCTGTTCTCGAAATTACCGAAGAACCCCGTTTGTCATCGAATCCACCAAAAATTGATACGACCTCAATTTTGACATTCCAATCCTCGGGGACTATGATTTTAGTTCCACCAAAAATATTTGCTATATCAATAGTACATCCTGGTACTGGTTTAGCATAGCGCAAATTGATATTCGATCCGCCAAATATTGCAGTGACTTTTCCACCCTGGAAGTTTTCGCTCACAACCGATACCGTTCTTCCACCAAAAATTGCAGTTTCATCTATGTAATCTATTGAATTACTGTAATCTTCACCAAGATTATGAATTTTCTTGTAGCCATGATGGTTTCTATGATTCGGAGAACGTTGCCATTGAAGAATAAATGATACTCCAACCAGAATAATTAAGACAGGCCAGAAATTTTCTCTGAAGTTATCCGGAAAATCAATTAAAAAGAAAAGACCAACACCAATAAGAACAACGGCTGGAGTATAAGCTCTTCGTGCCAGTTGGAATAAACCGATGACTATAAGTAACATCTGCCAACTAATCAGATACCTTGAAAAATCATAATCAAGCCACCCATAATTACGGGCAATCAGAACAGAACCTACCAATACGAATATAATTCCCACAAATGTCCGTGAGTCGTAATTTTTGCTTTTTTGCCGGACCGAAGATGAATCGTTCGGTTCCGGAGATTCGTCGTACTTAATCATTGCGTTTGTTTTTAAATTGTTGACTAAAAAGGTATTTTAAACTCACACAAATCTAATCCGGCAAGTGACTGTAAGAATAGTGGAATCGGCAAGTGCCGGTAAAATGTCGGCAAACGGCGGAAATCAGCTTTCAGAACCTCTTCCGGAAGCGCTGATCATTGAGCGTAATTCGTTAATAAGCTTCTTCTCATTGATCAAGTCCTCTAATTTAAGGTGCATTCTGTAGCGCCAATAGTGTTGGGCAATTGCAGGAACGTTAATTCTTTCGCCGTCCGTATTGTCCCATCGAAGTTTGCCATCCATCGCCAAAAGGTCCTGTATCGGGAATATGGCCCACATTGCAGGAGAATAAAAGTGCATATTTAAAATGTCACGTGCAACCCAAGGTTCCATATAGAAAGGAAATTCCCCTTTTTGACCCATTACAAGCCGGAAAAACCTTTCACTATGCACGCGATCCTCTTCCCACCAACCTCTAAGCGTGGACATATCATGTGTTGATGTCGAGCAAACAGATAAATAAGGTGCATCTGCCGGATGTGCAAACTCAACCCTTGGGTCCTTGGGCATTCGTTGTATTTCGAGGCTAAGAATCCCCAGATCGCGCATTACACTTGGTACACAATCGGGCACCATACCAAGATCCTCGCCGCATATCAGCATATCTGTGGCATTCATAATCGCCGGTAACAGCTTCAAAGCATGATTTTTCCAAAATTCTTCATGCCTCCGATAGAAAAAGTCAATATATAGTTCATCGAGTGCATATCGCACATCCGCTTTCAGATTCAGGTACGAATTGGTATTATGGAACGCCACCCGTGGATGGAATAAAGTTGGATGGTAGGGATCACGAATAAAAAGCACCTCGGCAATTAACGAACAAAGTCCATCGCGGATACGCGTCTCTTTACCAGTCAGTTCAGTGCCTTTCTTTGCAGACTCGAAATAATCCCAAACCTTACGCTGAGTTGCAAATGCCGGTTTTAAATCGTATTTACCTGGCTCATATTCTGTCAGATAATTTAATTTAACCTCTTCAGCTTCCTCTCCAAATAACTCCCGAAGAAAATAGTCACGTATATAGGGTTTGGTAAAACGCTCTTCGTTGAAAATAATTCCACTATCGATAATTTCATCCCGACTAAATGGCAAAGCAGGTCTGAAATGTCCCATAATTCCCTGAACCTGATTTACAGGAATTTCCCATATCCGGAAAAACCCGAGAATATGGTCAATACGTGTTGCATCAAAGTAAAGCGACATTTGTTTCAGACGTTTATGCCACCAAGAGAAATTGTCCACCGCCATTTTCTCCCAATTGTAGGTCGGGAATCCCCAATTTTGACCCAGGTCTGCAAACTCATCAGGAGGAGCTCCTGCCTGTTGATCGAGATTAAATAATTCGGGATGCGTCCAGGCTTCAACACTATCGGGACTTATCCCAATAGGTATATCACCCTTCAATACTACACCATTCAACCTGGCATATTCCGCTGCATCAAACAATTGTTTATGTGAATGATACTGAATAAAATAATGAACTGCAATATCCGGAAAGGTCGCTTTATTCGCTGCGCATAACTGATTAATCTCTTCCGCATTGTAAATCTGAAATTCTGACCATTTCCTGAAATTAGCCGTTTTGTATTTGTCGCGCAGATAGCAAAATGCTGCATAAGGTATTAGCCACTCCTTATTTTCGTCAAAAAACTTTAAAAAAGGAGGATCAGTTAGAAATAGTTCTTGCTGCTGATCGAAGATTAACTTGAAAAATTTCGACTTTATTTTATGAACATCCTCGTAATGAACAGTCTCATGTGAATTAAATCCTAAAAGCGCCTGAGCAAATCCAATCATCAGATTTTCATCATCAAGAACACCTATTTTATTGATATTTAAATAAACAGGATGAAGAGCAATTGTTGAAATCGACTTATAAGGATAAGTATCGATCCAGGTATGTGTGGACACTGTTTCATTCAAAGGAAGCAACTGAACCAACTTTAAACCTGTCAGCTTGGCCCAATCCACTAATTTTTTAATATCCGGGAATTCGCCTATTCCACCACTTTTATCAGTTCGCAATGAAAATACGGGAACGGCAACGCCGGCTCCTTTCCAATGTTTAACCTGAAATCGGAAACTCTCATCTGAATGAATTTTTATACTTTTGGGATCTTTGCAGACATAATCTCTTATCATACGGTTACTTCCCTGCTCCCAAATAAGGACTTGTTTCTTTACAGTATCATAAACGACGTATTTGAACTGAAGAGGAAACTTTAATTTATCAGCGTCAATATCAATGCTCCACAATGGGAATTGAGTATCATCCATCAGAAGTGCGTACTCATCCATCCAATTTCCAAGTGCAGGCTGGTCTCCAAGAATTCCAATCTTGCAGTCGGGACTTACCTTGGGAACATTTATTTGAATCCGCAACGTTTTTTTAAAATGAAGTTTGTCTTTGACCACCGCATTTTCGGTTCTGCGCCAAAGAACTTTGGTGAATGCAGAAGAAAATAACGCGATATCCGATTCCCGCCGAATTCGCCAGAAATCACGACATCTTATCTCTTCAAAATCCAGTTTGTCGGTTTCGAGTACACGATTTTTGCCCCCTTCCCAAATGAAATTTCCATCTTCATCTTTTATCAGATATTTATATTCCAATACTTTCCCCGAAGGGATTTTGCACTCTACCTCCCATTCACCCGGAACAAAACTTTTCATTTGTAAGGCATTGGCAGGATTCCATTTGCCAAAATCAGTGGTCGAGCCAGATACATAAAGAACCTGACCCCATGCTGTCTGATAATCCATTTTAAATGATACTTTCATTTTGTCTCCTTTCTGAAGTCGTTAGTGGCTTCATTTTCATGATGGGTAAAAACAGTGGCTATTGATCACTTAAACGAAATTTCTTCTTAAAAGTTATTCCCTGAATGGTAAACCTTCGTGAAGGATTGCACGTTGTAATATTATCGAATTTATTCTTTATAAAAAATGCTTAAATCACTTGATTTTACGTCATCTCATATTCCCTCCCTCATTCGCAAGTTAGCGGTTCCCGCCAGTGTTGGTTTTATCTTTAATACACTTTTTAATGTTGTGGACACTTACTGGGGCGGTAAAATATCGACTTCTGCCCTTGCAGCCATGGGGCTGACTTTCCCGGTATTTTTCATTATTTTATCAATGGGTATAGGCATGGGAACCGGGACAACAGCACTCATTTCTCAATCATTGGGAGCCGGAAGAAAAGATGAGGCCGAAAAATACGGCTTTCAGGCAGTTTCTTTTTCAATCATCAATTCGGTATTTCTTACAGTGATCGGTTTGGCAATTGCCCCGTCCCTCTTCCTGATTTTGGGGGCAACCAACGAATACCTTGAAATTGCCATTCAGTACATGAATATTATCCTCTGTGGCACTGTCTTTTTTCTGATCGACAGCATCCTTAACTCATTGCTCACCTCACGTGGTGATACGAGGACTTATCGCAATTATCTGATAATCGGTTTTTTTATGAATGTCATTCTGGACCCTTGGTTCATGTATGGCGGATATGGATTCCCTGCATTAGGTATCCGTGGAATTGCGTTATCGACGGTAATGATTCAGGTTTTCGGAGCGATTTACCTGATTATTATTACCCGGAAACGAAAAATATTTCAAAATGCCCAATTCAAAGATTTTATTCCGAACCGAAAATATTTTGCCGATTTATTCGGTCAGGGATTTCCGGCAAGTCTGAATATGCTAACGGTAGCAATCGGAATTTTTGTTATCACATACTTTGCCAGCCAGTTCGGGAAGGAAGCTGTTGCTGCTTATGGAATTGCAACCAGGATCGAACAAATTGCACTTTTACCAACGATCGGGCTCAACATTGCCGCACTCACCCTTGCCGGACAAAACATGGGAGCCGGTCTCCCTGAGCGGGTATTCATGTCGTGGAAACTGAATATCAGGTATGGATTAATGATTATTTCAATTGGCGTTGTAGGTGTTGCGGTGTTTGCACGTGAGCTCATCCATGCATTTACAGCTGATATAAAGGTAATTGAAATCGGAGCCGAATATTTGCACATAGCAGTGCTCTTTTTCTTTGCGTATGTCTTCCTTAATATTTCAGTATCAACTTTACAGGGGATGAAGAAACCGTTGTATGCGATCTTCGTGGGTGCATACCGCCAGTTTCTGGTACCACTTCCGCTGTTTTTATTTCTTGCGGTATACCTCCAATGGGGAACTAAAGGAATTTGGTGGGGTATCTTTATAGCTAACTGGAGTGCTGCTATCTTCACATTTTTCTATACGAGACGCCAAATAATGAAGCTCTTGCATCCTTCGGCGGTAACGAAGGATTGACAACTAAAAAGATCAATTAAAAATATATTTGTCCTGTAACCAACAAAATGGTCTGAAAAGATCGTTCGGTTAACAACACCCCTACTTTTAATTGTTAGACCACTCCCCCGTTTACTTTAAACGCTATCCATAAGAGATTTGAGGGCATTAATTACTGCTGTTCCACGATTCAGGCAACATTTTCATCTATTACGAAGTAGTTTGCCGGGGTCTGAAAACTACTTCGTAATGGATGAAAAGATCTTCGTAACGGCTGAACGAATCTTCGTAATGAAGGAACAAATCTTTTTAATGGATTCACGTGTCGTCGTAGCGGATGAAAGAATCTTCGTAATGAAGGAAAAGTTCTTCGTAACGCCGGCATGAAGCTTCGTAATGAAGGATCATACATTTGACATAGATTTATACGTCAACGTATTGGAAGAATGAATCTTCGTAATGAAGGAAAAGTTCTTCGGCAAACCAGAGCTTTAGATTGTAAATATTGAGGAGTGCTTCTGAAGAGCGTGCCTGTTTCTGCTCTGGGATAGCAAGAATACCAACGAACGAAATTGCATAAAAAAGCCGACGCACCATCGAAAACAGGTAACATCAGCTTTTTAAAACAGAAGTGTCCGGGTGAGTATCCAAAACGAGAACACTCACCCGGCCACAAAAACTTTCAAATTATTCCTTTATTTCTTATAGCCATCTTTCAAAGAAACGGTGCGGTTAAACACCATTTGTTCGGGAGTTGAATCGGGATCGATATTGAAATAGCCCAACCGTTCGAACTGAAAATTAGACAATGGTTTCGCATTTTTGACAAATGGCTCGACGTAACACTCGGTTAATACCTTCAAAGAATCGGGATTCAGAAATTCGAGAAGATCTTTATCCTTATGTCCGGCAGGATCGGGATCGGTAAATAACCGGTCGTACAATCGCACTTCGGTTTTAACGGCCTGCGCGACAGCCACCCAATGAAGTGTTGCCTTTACTTTTCTTCCGTCGGGCGAATTGCCACCTTTTGTTTCAGGGTCGTACGTACAATGAAGTTCCACAATTTCACCTAGTTCGTTTTTAACGACATCGGTGCATTTGATAAAATACGAATAACGTAATCGTACTTCACGACCAGGTGACAACCGGTAGAATTTATTGGTCGGAGTCTCCATAAAATCCTCCTTCTCAATATATAATTCACGTGAAAACGGCACTTTTCGTTTCCCCATGGTTTCATCTTCGGGATTATTGACGGCGTCGATCTCCTCGACCTGTCCTTCTGGATAATTGGTAATTACAACTTTAATCGGATCGAGAACACCCATTACGCGTTGTGCTCTTTTATTCAGATCCTCGCGGATGCAGTATTCAAGTACAGCAACATCGGTAACCCCATCGACTTTTGTAATCCCCACCATATCCGAAAACGAGCGCATCGATTCAGGAGTATACCCACGCCGGCGCAAGCCGCAGATCGTAGGCATCCGTGGATCATCCCATCCTTTGACGTAGTTCTCCTTTACAAGCTGTAAAAGACGACGTTTGGACATCACGGTATAACTGATATTCAAACGCGAAAATTCAATCTGCCTTGGCCTGTAATCGCTGTCTCTCAACTGATCGACAAACCAGTCGTACAACGGACGGTGAACTTCGAATTCAAGTGTACAGATCGAATGGGTGATTCCTTCCCAGTAATCGCACTGCCCATGGGCATAATCATACATCGGATAGATGCACCATTTGTCACCGGTACGATGATGAGGCTGTTTTAATATCCGGTACATCAGCGGATCACGCATGTGCATATTTGGTGACGACATATCAATTTTTGCCCGCAGGACACAATCACCCTCATTGAAGAAACCGGATTTCATTTTTGCGAAAAGTTCCAGGTTTTCCTCCGGTGAAGTAGTGCGGTAAGGACTATCGGTACCTGGCCGTGTTGGAACCCCTTTTTGCTCGCTGATGGTCTCCTGTGGCTGAAAATCGACATAAGCCTTTCCCTCCTTTATTAAGCTGACCGCAAATTCGTAAAGCATATAGAAATAATCGGATGCATAAAAGAGCCGGTCATCCCAGTCGAACCCAAGCCAGCGCACATCCTCCATGATAGAATCAACATACTCTGTATCCTCCTTCGTGGGATTCGTATCATCAAACCGGAGATTTGTTAAACCCCCGAATTTTTTAGCTGTTCCAAAATTCAGACAAATCGATTTTGCGTGTCCAATATGAAGATAGCCATTAGGTTCAGGAGGAAAACGTGTATGAACCCTTCCTCCGTTTTTCCCTTCGGCGAGGTCGTCTACAATTTGTTGCTGAATAAAATTCCTGGGAAGCTTTTCGTCCTGATCAATGCTAATGTTGTCTATTTCTGCCATATCAATATAATTTTCTGAATCTCTGTAATCTGTTTGTAAAAGTAATAAGAGTTAAACAAAATGAGATATAATTCCAAACGTTAAATCTAAGATTTAAAAATAGATTAATTTTGAAGTCTATAAATCATTTTAAGAATGGGAGTTATTGAAATTGAAGGGATGGAGTTTTATGCATATCATGGTCATTTTGCAGAAGAACAAATAGTAGGTAATCGTTTTATCGTTGATCTTACGTTGATAACAGACTGCACCAAAGCAGCAAAAAGTGATAACCTGGAAGATGCCTTAAATTATCAGGCTGTATATATGATTGTAAATGAAGAGATGCAAATCAAATCACGTTTACTTGAGCATGTTGCAGGCAGGATCATCAACCGGCTTTATGAAGTATACGACACAATTGAAAAAGCGAAAGTGAAAATTTCGAAGTTGAATCCTCCGATGGGCGGACAGATTGAGAAGGTAAGTGTAACGCTTGAAAGGTGATCCCGATCAAATTTTGAAAACGGTTGCAGGTAAATCAGATTTTTAGTTATCTTCGCACCCACATTTCAGGTCGGTTGGCCGAGTGGCTAGGCAACGGTCTGCAAAACCGTCTACGGCGGTTCGAATCCGCCATCGACCTCATTAAAAGACCTTTCTGAATCAGAAAGGTCTTTTTGCAAAAAAGGGGCTGGTGTCTCCACACCAGCCCCAAAACTCATCAAAAAACTAAAACTTAAAATCAAAACAAACAACACTCCTGTTGTTTTTTCATCTTAAGATTCATACGAGGGTCTTTTTTATTTGTTACAAAAAAGTAATAAATATTTTCACTTTTTTTATTTTTATTTTATATAGGTCTAATATTATGCGGTTTAACTAATCGATTTAATTTCACCTAAACCCCAAATTATATCACTTAATTTACAACGAACGCTTCTACTTCTTTGAAAACTCTATTATAGTGTCAAATGAACCTAATTGTACAAAAGCAGAAACCAGAAAAACATCCAACTCTTCTTTCAGATATAAAAAGTATTGGAATTTTTAGGAATTTGCTTGCAATACTGATTAATATAGAATAATTTGCTAATCTAAATGATCGAATAAATCTACTTTGTTGTTCATGTGTGTCATTCCATAATTTAATTGAGAATGCCTTTGATATTTTGAACTTAATAGCTATTCGCAACACGATGAGTTAGCCGTTTCCAATTTCATCAAAGAACACTCCTTAAAGTTCAAAATAGCCATAGACAAACTTATATTCGACTTCCAGATATCTCAAAGAATGAATTTAAATATTTGTACCTGCACAATGTTAAAATATATTCGATTACTTGTTTTATAACTTCATATTAAGCGACGATTGCCATAAATTTATTAATACAACCTCTTCGCATCATTCATGATACGATAACATCCATAAAAAAGTTTGTATTACTCATAAATATTTGAGAAATTTGGAATTAAAGAGAAATTTGGTCAATTTAGAGGAAAACTAATAAAGATGAAAAGACTCGTTATTTTATCTGGCGCTGGTATGTCAGCAGAGAGCGGAATTCGCACTTTTCGTGATATGAATGGATTATGGGAAGAGTATGATGTAATGGAGGTCGCAAGTATTGAGGCCTGGTACAAAAATCCGGAGTTACTGATCCGCTTTTATAACGACCGTCGGAAACAGATGATCGATAGCAAACCAAACAATGGACATTTGTTACTTGCTGAAATGGAGAAAAATTTTGATGTACAAATAATAACCCAAAATGTTGATGATCTCCACGAAAGAGCTGGCTCCACCAACGTACTCCATCTTCATGGTGAATTGACAAAAGCCCGAAGCTCAATAGATCCAACATTGATTTATACTTTGGCAGATCCGGAAATGAAAATGGGCGACAAATGCGAGAAGGGAAGTCAACTACGACCACATATTGTCTGGTTCGGAGAGGAAGTTCCGGCTATGGCTGACGCGGTTCCTATCGTGGAATCTGCAGATTATCTTTGTGTAATCGGGACCTCCTTGAATGTTTATCCTGCTGCAGGTTTAATCAACTATGCACCAGTTTTAACGCCTCTATTTCTAATCGATCCGAATCCACCAGCTTCACTCCCGAGGAGAGTGCAGGTAATATCAAAAGGTGCTGGTGAAGGGGTTGCAGAGTTAATAAAGAAGCTCGAAACATTTCAAAAATAAAAACCAGTAGTAATCAGGTTCACAAATTATTAAATAGATGGGAAAGAAAATCATTATCGCAATAACTGGTGCAAGTGGCTCCATTTATGCAAAAAGACTTTTAGAAAGACTTCAAATTATTACCAATCAAATAGATAAATGTGATCTCGTATTTTCTTCTACCGCACATGAAATCTGGAAATACGAACTCGGAACAACAGTTGAAGATTTGACCTGCAATTACACAGTTTACAATAAGAATGATTTCTACGCTCCTTTTGCTTCTGGTTCAGCAGGATATGATACAATGATTATTATTCCCTGCTCTATGGGAACAATGGGAAGGATTGCTTCTGGAGTTTCAGACGATTTAATCACACGTGCGGCCGATGTTATGCTAAAAGAAAGGAAACGATTAATTCTTGTCATACGCGAAAATCCCTATAACCTTATCCACCTAAGGAACATGACGCAATTAACAGAAGCAGGCGCGATTATATCACCAGCATCACCATCGTTTTATAGCCATCCGCAAACGATTGATGATTTAGTAGATACAATCGTTGATCGGGTTATTGATCTTGCCGGATTTGAAAACAAAGGATTCCGATGGCAAGAAAATAAAGGTTAATTGTCTTAACATGATATATCTCTTTTTAAAATAAGTCTATCCAGCACATACTTTTTGATAATTTTGGATTTTAAGCACATGTTATTTCCCACATTTTAAGCTCAAACCAAAGAAAACTGTTGTTCATGGTATAGGATATAGTTACATTTTCTTTCATCTCTATGATTTAGATGATTTTTCGGACTAGTGAATATTTCCAGATTAGATGCTACTTGATAAACCATCTTGCCTTGAGTAACTTAAAACTTTCGAGTTGAGTATAGGCGATTGCATCAGTATCCAAGTACATATATCTAACTGGTAGCTGTGTTTGATACACCCAAACCAGCTACTTCTCTTTCTGTAATAAAAAACTTGCCACTCCCCCGCTAAAAAAAGGTAAGAACGACGATTCATTGCTTTTTTAATTTGTACCCGGCTAATCTCAGAAATTGCGAAAGGGATAATATTTTATTCACCAAAGTTGCTGTGTCAGTAAGGACAATCTCATTTTAACAGTATCATTTGAAAATTTAACGCCTATCCAAGGAGAAATTAATTACAATTCTATGAGCGACTATTAGTAGAAAAATTAGTTTCACGAAAAATAATACTTTTGAAGTAATTCGTGTGCAAATATACATTTCAAACCAATCTAACAACTTTTATCATTTCGGGAAAATTCATTCGAGAAGCCTATCTTTGTGAATGTGATTTCAAATAGATAAAAACGAACTCAAAGAATGCGCTGTATTATTTCAACAAGTACAAATCCATATTTTAATTTAGCAACCGAAGAATATCTACTTAAAATAAACGATAATGAAATATTCTTAATCTATATTAATGAACCATGCGTTGTAGTTGGAAAGCATCAAAATTTACTGTCAGAAATAAATCTACCTTATACACTTGAGCATAGTATCAAACTGGCACGAAGAATTTCAGGTGGAGGTACCGTTTATCAGGACTTAAACAATCTAAATTTCAGCTTTATACACAACTGCACGAATCTTGAACAAATAAATTTTACGAAATTTACCAACCCAATACTGGAAGCGTTGAGCGAAATGGGGTTAGATGTTTCATTTTCAGGCAGAAATGATCTTCTCGTTGATTCAAAAAAAATATCAGGAAATGCAATGCACATTTTTAAAACCCGTGTTCTTTCACACGGCACCCTCCTTTTCAATACTGATTTAAACAAACTTTCGGCTGCATTAAAAAATCAGCCTTCAAAGTACATTGATAAATCCATTAAATCAGTCAAATCAAAAGTTACCAATATATCAAATCACCTGGAGTATCCAAAAACGATTGATGAGTTCAGGCGAGTTTTATTTCAAATCATAACTGGCAAATACACAAATCCCACTATTAACCAATTAACAAATCAAGAATCAGAGTCAATTCATCAAATTTCAAAAAGCAAATTTGAAACCTGGGAATGGATTTACGGTTATTCACCCAAGTATGTTTTCAAAAATAGTTTTGTTATATCAAATCTCATGGTAATACTTGAAATGCATGTTGAAAAAGGAATTATTAAACATGTTAAAACTAATATTGATTCACCACAAAACACAGACTACCAACATGTTTTCGACACCCTATTAAATTTAAAACATGATTACAAATCAATTTTTGAATCACTGGAAAATCACCCGAAAATAAATTCAATTTCAAACTTCAAAATACAAGAATTTTGCAATTCCCTATTCTAATCCGCAATTAAAAAAATGACTCTTTTGGTTGGCCAACATTGATTTGTTCTATTCTCGAGATGTTTTGAAGTAATTCTCAATTTTTTCAGCTCGTGCGACTCCTATTTCCTCAATAATTTCATTTTGTGGTGCAACCTTTAAACGTTTGATCGATTTAAACTTGCGCATAAGCATTTCTATTGTTTTATCTCCAATTCCTGGTATTTGAGTAAGTTCACTGATTATAAATTCTTTTGACCGTTTGTCTCGATGAAAAGTAATTCCAAACCGATGCGCTTCATTACGAATGTTTTGCAGAACTCTTAACGTTTCAGAGTTTTTATCCAGGTATAATGGAATGGGGTCATCCGGGTAAATAATCTCTTCAAGTTTCTTCGCAATTCCAATTACCGCTACTTTTCCCCTTATATTTAGCATTTCAAGCGTACTGATAGCAGAACTAAGTTGACCCTTACCACCATCAACAACAATTAATTGAGGTAACGTACCATCTTCTTTAATTACCCGATCATACCGTCTAAAAATAACTTCCTCCATTGATGCAAAATCATCTGGACCAACAACTGTTTTTATATTAAAATGACGATATTCCCTTTTTGCAGGCTTACCTCCAATGAATACCACACATGCCGCCACAGGTTGGGCACCTTGAATATTTGAGTTATCGAAACATTCAATACGCATTGGCAGTTCCTGCAATCGCAAATCCTTTTTAACTTGTTCCAGCAATCTGTCGGTTCTACTTTGCGGCGTTTTAAGTGATAACTGCTTGTTTTTATCAAGTTTATAAAACTTCACATTCCTTTCAGATAATTCCAGCAACTTGCGCTTATCGCCAATCTGGGGAACGATCATCTTTACTTCTTTCAATTGAATATCAATCGGGAATGGTAAAATGATCTCTTTAGAATTAAGAAAAAACTTTTGCCTGATTTCAATAATCCCCAATGCCAGTAACTCCTCTTTAGATTCATCAAGGCTTTTCTTGATTTCAAGTGTATGCGCCTGAATAATTGCGCCATCGACTACTCTTAAGAAATTTACATATCCATACAATTCATCTTCGTCAAAAGAAAATACATCAACATTTGTGATCGAAGAACTTACAATAGTGGATTTACTTTTATAATTTTCGAGTATTGAAATTTTATTTTTGAAGTTTTCGGCCTCTTCATATTTGTATTCCTGCGAAAACTGGTTCATTCGTCCTTTTAAATGCGCCACAACAGTAGACAAATTTCCTTTAAGAATCTCCTTGATCTGCGCTTTACCATCCAGATACTCATCTTCCTGTTGTAAATTTTCACATGGGCCTTTACAATTGCCAATTTGAAATTCGAGACATACCTTGTATTTACTCTTTTCTACACTCGCTTTCGATAAATTCAAATTGCAATTCCGAATAGGATAGAGCCGTTTAATCACATCAAGAATAGTTCTGACCATTGGAATTGATGTGTATGGACCGAAATACAATGATCCATCCCGGATAACATTCCTTGTAAAAAAAACGCGTGGAAAGGGCTCATTCTTAATGCAAATCCACGGGAACGATTTATCGTCTTTAAGCAAGACATTATATCGCGGCTGATATTTCTTTATTAGGTTATTCTCAAGAAGTAATGCGTCTTCCTCCGAATCAACGACCATGTGTTTAATATCTGCAATCTTCCTTACAAGAATTGCTGTTTTACGATTCTCATGAACTTTTGAAAAATAAGAATTAACTCGCTTTTTTAAATTCTTTGCCTTTCCAACATAGATAATCTTTCCCTCAGAATTGAAATATTGATATATACCTGGTAAGTCAGGTAAAACGGAAACAATTTCCTTTAATTTACTTGAAAATATACCTTCACTTTCCATTTACTAATTCTTAAAAATGGATCATAGACCAAGTTGACACAGTTGGATCAATTCTATCGATTCCCTTTAAAAAATCGAGTTCAACAAAAAAATTAACATAAATTTTCGAAACACCAAACTTTCGTACTAAATCAATGGCTGCACCTATCGTTCCACCGGTAGCAAGCAAATCATCATGAATTAATACAATATCATCGGGATTTAGTGCATCCGTATGAATTTCCAGTGTATCAAAACCATATTCCAATTCATATGATTGAGAATAAATTTCAGCAGGAAGTTTTCCTGGTTTCCGAATTGGAATAAAACCAGCCTTAAATTTATCGGCTAAAACACTTCCTAGGATAAATCCACGAGATTCAATGCCAATTACCTTTGTAATTCCAGCATTCTTGTAATGTTCATAAATTTCAGACCCAATAAATCTAAATATTGCTCCATCCTGATATGCTGAAGTAACATCTTTAAAATGTATACCTGGTTTTGGAAAATCAGGTATATTTCGAATTGAATTTTTGACTGTTTCAAGATCAATCTGCATTGTCATTTATAATAAAGAATTAAATTTAAAATGTTCCACGTGGAACATTATCTGCCTAAAAGCACCAAAAGTACATTAATATCACTTGGAGAAACACCAGGAATTCTACTGGCCTGTCCAATTGTTTTAGGTTGGATCTTTTCCAATTTTTGCCGAGCCTCGGTAGATAATGACACAAGTTCCTGATAACTAAACTTTTTGTCAATAACAATACCCTCTAACCGACGATACTTTTCAGCAACTGAACTTTCTCTGTCGATATATCCCGAATATTTAATTAATATTTCCGACGACTCCATAACTTCCTTGCGAATTCCACTATCAATACTATTGTACAATTTTTCAAACTTAGGAATAGTTGAAATAAAATCGAAAATTGACAGTTGCGGACGCATAATTAAGGATTCTAACTTGGTTCCATGAACTAATACGGCAGTACCTTTCTCGAGAAGAAGATCATTTAATAAATCAACTTTAACAGAATAGCTTTTGCAAAACTCAATTACCCTATTTCTAAAATAAACCTTTTTCAAAAAAATCTCATATCTGCTATCTGAAACTAATCCAAGCTTATACCCTATCGGTGTAAGACGTTCATCTGCATTGTCCTGTCTCAATAAGAGACGATATTCAGCCCGACTTGTAAACATTCGGTATGGTTCATCAACCCCTTTTGTTACCAAATCGTCGATTAATACTCCTATATAAGCCTCATTTCGTGAAAGTACCAAAGCTTCTTTCCCTTTAATCTTAAGATGCGCATTTATTCCGGCCATTAGCCCCTGCGCACCAGCCTCTTCATAACCTGTTGTACCATTAATTTGACCTGCAAAATACAAATTTTGAATTAACTTGGTTTCAAGCGTCGAATTTAACTGTGTTGGATCAAAATAATCATACTCAATAGCATATCCTGGTTTAAGGATTTTAACGTTTTCCAGCCCAGGAATACAATGAATTGCATCATTTTGAACTTGCCAATTCAATGAAGACGAGAAACCATTCAGATAATACTCAAGTGAGTCTTCGCCTTCAGGCTCCAGAAATAACTGATGCTGTTCCTTATCCGCAAAAGTGACAAGCTTCGTTTCTATACTTGGACAATAACGTGGCCCAAGTCCCTTAATTGTTCCATCAAACAAAGGTGAGTCTTCGAATCCTGATTTTATAACCTCATGAACCCTGACATTAGTATAGGTAATATAACAAGGTAATTGATTTGACCCCGATTTGGTATTAGGTAAAAAACTAAACTGATTTTCACCTTCATCCCCATCCTGTTTTTGCAACTTTGAAAAATCAATAGTTCTTTTATCGATTCGAACCGGTGTCCCTGTTTTCATTCTTCCGGAAATAAATCCCGCCGAAATTAATTGCTCAGTTATACCTAACGAAGACGGTTCTGATATTCTTCCTCCTGAAACTTTCGCAGCACCAAAATGCATAAGACCATTCAAAAAAGTTCCGTTTGTTAATATTACACTTTTACATTTAAAAACGACACCAATATCAGTTTCTACTCCACAAACAGAATTTCCATCAAAAACTAGTTTTACAACTGTTCCCTGCCAAAAATCAAGATTTTTTATGCATTCAAGCGTGCTTTTCCAAATCGCTGAGAATTTAATTTTATCACACTGTGCACGCGGACTCCACATAGCCGGTCCTTTCGAAAGGTTTAACATTCTGAACTGAATCGTTGATAAATCAGTCACAATTCCCATATTTCCACCCAATGCATCAATTTCCCGAACAATTTGTCCTTTAGCAATTCCACCAACAGCAGGATTACAACTCATCTGTGCAAACCGATTCAAATCCATTGAAACTAGCAAAACCCGTGATCCTAAATTCGCGGATGCAGCTGCAGCTTCACAACCTGCATGCCCTCCCCCGACAACAACGATATCGTACTCATTTAATATATTCATTACAAATTTCCTTATATATAAATAGGCAATCGTTTTCCATTTCTCTCATGATCACTTTCTCCTGATCATTGCTATCATTAAAATCCAACAAATGCAAAAGACCATGAACTATAACTCTTAAAAACTCATCGTTTACATTACACTTGAACAAACCAGCATTTTCAATAACACGATCAACACTAATAAACATATCACCAGAAACAACTCTACCTTCTCTATAATCAAAAGTCACAATATCTGTATAAAAATCATGATTTAAATATTTTGAATTTATTGCTTTCAAATATTCATCATTACAAAAAATATAACTTAAATCACCAGTAATACAACCAAATCTAAGTATAACTCGTTTTAACCAAATTGAGACAATCCGATATCGAAATTTTGGTTTTTTAACTTCCTCAGCATTATATAATATTGCCATTATCTATTAAGTTTTATTCGGAGAATATTGCCTTTTCCTTCAGTATAACAACTGTCACTAAGCTTTTTTATAAAGAAAATTCCTCTTCCGCCCTCTCTTTGTAAATTCGAATGATCAATAGGTGAAGATGTTGCATTCAGATCAAATCCCTCACCACGATCTTCTACTTCAATCATAATTTCATTTAAACTAATTGAAAAAAAAACTCTTACATCTAATTCCCGCACTCCTTTATTACCGTGAACAAATGCATTTTCAACAGCTTCAACTAGTACTGTGTGCAAAGAAAAGATTGTCTCAAAATTTAAATCAAACTGTTCTTTTAACTCTCCTATTACATCAAGACATCTGTTTAAACCTTCAATTGTTGAAGGTATAAATATTTGTTTCTGAAATAGAATTTGATCCATCGTATTCAATATGCAATTAAATAAAATACAGTCTTTGAAGAATATAGTCCGAAATTAATATGCCTCTTCTTGTTAACACAACTCTATCATCGTAAGGATGAATTAATCCTTGCTTTAAAAGGCTAAACACCACCTTGACAAAATGTTGCACTATTTCTACATCAAAATTTTTCTTAATAAAATCTCGCGAAACTCCATTGGAAGTTCTTAAACCAGTAATTATGTATTCATTAAATTTATCTTTGCGGGTAAGAAATTCCACCTCAAAAAAAGATTCGCCTTTATCAAGCATACCACAATATTTGCGGGTGCTACTAATATTCCATTGCCTTGAAAGACCATTGTAACTATGAGCTGAAGGTCCAATTCCTAAATAATTAACATCTTCCCAATAGGAGCAATTATGACGCGACTTATATCCCGTTTTAGCATAATTACTAATTTCATAATGATTAAAACCATGACCGGAAAGGATATCTATAGTTGAATTAAACTGCACTAATAGCTCTTCCTCATCAATCTCCTTCAGTTTATTTTCCTTTCTTAACTTATAAAATAAGGTTCCTTCAGCAATAGTTAATGAGTATGCCGAAATATGTTGAATATCTAATTGAATAACCTTATCAATAGAATCAAGGTAGGTTACCAATTCCATGCCTGGAATTCCAAAAATCAAATCAACCGAAATATTGTTAAATCCAACCTTTTTCGCAGTCTCAATATTAAAATTCAATTTATGGCTGTCGTGTCTCCGTCCCAAAAATTTTAATATATCATCGTTAAAGCTTTGAACACCAATACTTAAACGGTTTACGTGACAATCATATAAGCCTTTTAAATAATCTTCTGTAAGATCATCCGGATTCGTCTCAAAAGTAATTTCACATTGATCAGCAACATTGAAATTTTGCTTAACACTATCCAAAAGTCTTTCAATATCACATATACTTAATAATGAGGGTGTTCCACCTCCAAAATAAATAGTATCAATTAAATCTTGCTTTAAATAATCCTTTCGTAAAATCAATTCCTTAATTTCGAACTTCACAAGTTCATCAATTCCATTTGCTTCTTTCGTTGAATAAAAATCACAATAGCTACACTTTTGCTTACAAAATGGAATATGAAAATAGATGCCCGACATTCAAAATGAATAAAACTTATAAGAAAATACCAAATTATTAAAATACTGTTAATTGCATTTTTCAATAGATTTTTACTTGACTAACAGGGGAATTTTTTCTACCCTAATACAATGTCTTCCTCCATCAAAAGATTCCTTCAAAAATACATCCACAATTTTTATAGCCTCCGCTTCAGAAATGAATCTTGAAGGTAAGGAACAAATATTAGCGTCGTTATGATGCCGGGCAAGTGCGGCAATTTCAGTATTCCAACACAATGCTGATCTAACTCCTTGATGCTTATTAACTGTCATATTAATTCCATTTCCACTGCCACAAAAAACTATACCTCTATTAATATCTTTATTATCAATACCATATCCAATTAAATGAGCAAAATCAGGGTAATCAGAACTAACAACAGAATTACTTCCATAATCCTTTACCATAAATCCTTGTTTTTCAAGATGCTCTTTAATAATACATTTCAGGTCGTAACCCGCATGATCAGAAGCCAAACCAATAAATTCCATCATTACTAATTTTAAAACCAACTTTTAAAAATACTAAATACTTTTGTGAATAAATTTTAAAACTATCCAAACATCATGCTTGTTAACAAGAGTTGTTAATTACCAGTTAAAAAATGTTTCTTTTATTTTATTAATAATTAAAAATCATATTATTTCAATGCTGTATATAAAAAAACAGATCAAACCCTAATTAAGTTTACAAAAAAAAATCATCTTAATTGAAATGGTAATACACATCAAAAAGAGTAAAATTCGTTTGTGTGTTTAAAACAAACTTCAATATCAACAATCCGTTGATAGATTACTAATATACTGAAATTTTGAAGAATAAGTTGTTAATAATTGTATAAAACAGGCTTAATAATTAGACGCATTCAAATTACCTAATAAAAAATAAAAAACTTTTGAACGTTTTGAACCGACTATTACAATAAACATCTCTTTAAATATTTAAACTATTTATTAATAATATTACACTTGTTGAAAATTGAAATCACTTATTTTGCTTTGTTTGAAATCTAAGGATTAAAATTTGTGTAAATTTGAAGTTCTAAACTAATGTTTTAGCAAATGAATTTCGATGACAAATTGACAATTCTTTTAGTAGAGGATAATGACTTGAACCAGAGACTAATGAAAATTAGTTTAACGAGGTATCACTACAATGTCATTGTTGCTGTAAATGGTTTAGAAGGAGTACAAATGTTTAAAAATCAAAAGTTTGATTTGATTTTAATGGATATTATGATGCCAGTGATGGATGGATTTGAAGCGACAAATGAAATACGCAAGCTCGAAAATGAAAATCCAAGTCTTGGACATACGCCAATCATTGCTTTTACCGCTAATACGATTAATAACGATAGGGAAAAGTGTGTTAATGGAGGTATGGATGATATTATCGAAAAACCTTTTGACATCAATAAATTTCGTGAAATTTTAAGTTCATTGCCAGAAAAGAATGATTGATTTCACAATCTCAAAGAGTATTTTTGAGACTTAAAGCCTCATATGTTTATGGATGATTTTATTGATTTGCGAGGGAATAGTTCGGAAAATATTGATAACGAGATTGATAGTAAACTGAGACCTCTGCGGTTCGCTGATTTTAGTGGACAGAACAAAATTGTTGAAAACCTGAAAATTTTCGTCAAAGCTGCTGTAATGCGAGGAGAATCACTTGATCACGTGTTATTGCATGGTCCGCCAGGATTGGGAAAAACAACTTTATCAAATATCATTGCAAATGAATTGGGTGTAAACCTAAAGCTTACCTCTGGACCTGTTTTGGATAAGCCAGGTGATTTAGCTGGTGTACTCACCAATCTTGAAAATAATGATGTTCTTTTTATTGATGAAATTCACAGGTTGAGTGCTGTTGTAGAAGAGTATCTTTATTCTGCAATGGAGGACTACCGTATTGATATAATGATTGATAAAGGGCCAAGTGCAAGATCAATTCAACTCGAACTAAATCACTTTACACTTATTGGAGCCACGACAAGAAGTGGATTACTCACAGCTCCGTTGAGAGCAAGATTTGGTATAAATTGTCATCTTGAATACTACGATGTCGAAGTTTTAACCGGTATTGTCAAACGATCGGCGAAAATACTTGATGTGAAAATATATGAGGATGCAGCGCTGGAAATTGCACGAAGAAGCCGTGGTACACCTCGAATTGTTAATGCACTTTTACGGAGAGTTCGTGATTTTGCGATGGTAAAGGGAAATGGCATCATCGATCTTGAAATCACTCGTTATGCACTTGAAGCTTTAAATATCGACAAGTATGGTCTTGATGAGATGGATAATAGAATTTTAAGCACCATTATCGATAAATTTAAAGGTGGTCCGATTGGTTTGACAACTATTGCAACAGCTGTAAGTGAAGATGCCGGAACGATTGAAGAAGTATATGAACCATTTTTGATAAAAGAAGGTTTTTTAAAACGGACTCCACGTGGTCGTGAAGCAACTGAACTGGCTTATAATCATTTGGGTAGAACCTGGAGAAAAGACTATCCTCAAACACTGTTTTAAACTTACTTTGTAGATTTAACTAATTCTATTTCAAATAGCTTAGGCCAAAGTTTACCTGTTACGTAAATTTTGTTTTTTTCATGATCGTAGGCAATTCCATTTAGTACATCAGCTTGATTTTTTTGATTGGAAACGTTTGATGCCAAAAGTCCTTTTAAATCGATTTCAGCTACAATTTTGCCAGTTTTAGGATCAATTCGAACAATGGTGTCCGTGGTCCATATGTTTGCCCATATTTCACCGTTAATGTATTCCAGTTCGTTTAAATTAGCGACGACTCCTTTTTGATTACAAACCTGAATTTTCTTTACTTCGGCCAAGGTTTCAGAATCAAGATACGTAAGAAATTCTGTACCATCGCTCATTATTAAATACTTACCATCATTGGTTAATCCCCATCCCTGGGCATTTTTATAGGAAAAGGTTTTGATCAATTCAAAAGTATTTAAATCACGAACAAAACCAATTTGTGTTTTGTAAGTGAGTTGGTATAATTTACCGTTTAAAATAGTTATGCCTTCACCAAAATATTTGTCATCAAGTTTATTTTCTTTAATAACTTTCCAATTTGAGAGATCAATCTTGTAAATTGAAGAGGTGCCTTCTTGTCCGGTACTTTCATAAAGAAATCCGTTCCTAATTTCAAATCCTTCTGTAAAGTGTTCTATGTTATGCGGAAGAGCTTTTATAATTTTATAACCAAATTTTTGCGGAGTAATATCCGAAAGAAGAAGAAAATCGGTATAATTTTCACCCTTAGTTCCTTCACCTAAGGTTGAAATGGATTTCAAATAGCGGGTTCCTACCTCAAAATTGCGTGATTCAATTTCAAAGGAACCTTCAATTTTATCACTTGTAAATACAGATTTCCCGTCAATAAAAAATTCTGTTTTGCTAAGTGATCCTTCTTTAACTTTGGTTTGAAAATTTACAGTCAGTTTATCACCTATGGTATAATTTTTATTTTTAGGAGTTATTTTAATTGACGTTACCGGTTTTCGTATACGTTTCGAGGACTGCGCGCAGTTCACCAAAACAAAGGATGTCAAAAAAACAAACAAGGTAAAAACCGTTAGCGTTCTCATAATCAAATTAAAAGTGAACAATTACTGTTAATATTTTCAATGTCGGAAATTATATAAAAATCGGGTGTTATTAACAATTAGAGGTAGTTTTATTAACAATGCTTCACGTGGAACATTACCAGTCATTTGATTGGATGTTTTGCTAATGTTGAAAAGTAAAGCACAAAAAAAGCATTAAATCAATTGGTAAAGAACAATTACTTTTACAAAACTAACTTTAAAATGGTTCGATTGGATTTATGAAAAACATGATCTGAATAATCTAAAGCGTTATCTTTGCTGTTTATATTTTAATAAAAAATATTTTGAGTGTTTTAAAAAAACTTGCTGGAGAAACAGTCATTTATGGTGTTCCAAGTATTGTAGGCAGATTTTTGAATTTGTGGCTTACTCCACTTTATACCTATACTTTTCCGGCTGAAGAGTTTGGTATACTAAGTAATATTCTTGCTTACGTGGCATTTTTTCAGGTTGTACTAACCTATGGTATGGAAACATCCTATTTCAGATTTGCAGGTCGTGGTCAGGATCCGGAAAAGGTTTTCACCACATCTATGGTTTCACTTGGGATAACTTCTATTGCCTTTATTATTCTTCTCGTTGGTTTTGCTTCTGATATTTCTGGTTGGATTAGTTATGAAGGACATCAGAATTATGTAATTTGGATGGGAATTACTGTTGCACTCGATACATTATGTGCGGTTCCGTTTGCCAAATTGCGGTTGCAGTCAAGACCAGTTAAATTTGCCATTTTGAAGTCAGTTAATATTGCATTGAGTATTTTTCTCAATGTTTTCTGGATTTATTTGTGTCCTAAAATATTGGAGTCAAATCCAGATTCCTTTATTCAATACCTTTATAATCCAAAGATTGGTATCGGTTACGCCTTTTTATCTTACCTCGTCGCTTCTGCGGTTACACTGCTTTTCTTTATTACTGATCTTAAAATTAGACGTTCTGATTTTGACGGGAAACTTCTTCAGCAGATGTTAAAATATGGATGGCCGATCCTTGTTATTGGGATGGCTGGGATGATAAATCTGCAAATTGATAAAATTTTGTTGCCAATGCTGTATTCAGGGACAGAAGATCCGATCTTTGTATTGGGATATTATTCAGCGGCTACTAAACTGGCAATTCTGATGACACTTTTTATCCAGGCTTTCCGTTTTTCCTTTGAACCATTTGTTTTCTCTCATTTTAAAAATGAAGATTCAAAAAAGGTGTATGCAGTGATTATGAAATATTTTGTGATCCTGGGACTTATCATATTTTTGGGGGTCATGTTTTATATGGATATCCTGAAATACTTTATCGGAAAAACGGGATCCGGCTATCACAAGGGGCTTGGAGTTGTTCCTTGGTTGTTAATGGGAAATTTATTCCTGGGGATCTTTTACACACAATCATTGTGGTATAAACTGACTGATCAAACCCATTTTGGAGCCAGGTTTGCCATTGTTGGTGCTGTAATTACAATAGGGTTGAATGTGCTTTTAATCCCTTTTTTAAGTTTTATGGCTTGTGCATATGCTTTTTTTGCAGCCTCACTCGTGATGACCGTCACCTCATATATTGTGGGACAAAAGTACTTTCCTGTTAGGTATGATTTAAAAAGAATCGGGGCCTATTTCGTTGTGGCAATGTTGCTTTATTTGATTACCCTATTATTACCTTTTGGTGATAAATTCCTTCGCATGGGGTTTAATACTATTTTGTTTGTGATTTTCTTCCTGTTTATCTGGTTTAAAGAGAAATCGGATCTTATAGGTTTATTTAACTTTAGGGGGAAGGGAAAGTGACAACAGAAAGTAGATTGGAATTGTTTATTATCTTAGCAAATTGAAATAATTGAGAATGAAAGTAAAGATTGTCAATAAATCGCTAAACGAGTTGCCTGAATATAGCACAAAACATGCTGCGGGTATGGATTTGCGTGCAAATCTTAACGAGGAGGTAATCCTTGAACCTTTTGAAAGGAAGCTGATTCCTACCGGATTGTTCATCGAATTGCCTGTTGGGTATGAAGCCCAGGTCAGACCCAGAAGTGGGCTTGCTTTGAAAAAGGGGATTACAGTTCTTAATTCTCCCGGAACAATAGATGCAGATTACCGGGGCGAAATAATGGTAATTCTCATAAATCTTTCTTCAGAAAAATTTGTTATTCAACATGGTGAACGAATTGCCCAAATGGTCGTTGCTGCGCATGAGACCGTTAATTGGGAAAGGGTCGAAATACTCGAAGACACCACAAGAGGCGAAGGCGGGTTTGGACATACCGGTAAGCATTGAATCGATATTTGCTGCCTGTTAAGAATTTAAAATAATAAGAATGACAAGAAGAGAGAGGTTGATTTGTATTTTATTGATTACGATAAGTTCAGGTGCTGTTTTCTCCTGTAAAGTTGCAAAAACAGTTCCCGCAAGTGTTGTTACTGTTTCAAAAGATACTGTGGAAACGAAATTGAGTGAAGATGCCCACAAAGAATTTGAGTATCTTTATATTGAAGGGTTGAAACAAAAGTCGTTAGAAAATTTTGACGATGCAATCAAGATTTTTTCAAGGTGTCTTGAATTAGATCCACATTCCTCGGCAACCCTTTATGAAATGGCAAACATTCATGTGGCTAAAGGCGATTTTCAAAGTTCGATGTTTATGCTTGAAAAAGCCGTTTCAATGAATCCAGACAATCAGTATTACCGATTGTTGCTCGTAAAAGTTTATCAGCAAAATAAGTTATACGAAAAAGCGGCTTCGGAGTATGAGGCAATTTCTAAATTGGTTCCCGATAATCCTGATTACCCGTTTTATCAGGCGGCTTTGCTTACAATGGCCGGTAAAAATGAGCAGGCATTGGCAATGTACAATCAGTTTGAGCAAAAGATGGGTATTACTGAACCCATTGCCGTTGGAAAACAGCAAATCTATATCCAACAAGGAAATAAGCCTGCTGCTTATGCTGAGATTGAAAAACTCATAAAGGCCAATCCGGCGGTTTCAAAGTATTACGGACTGCTTGCTGATATGTATCTTTCAGACAAAAACAGGGAGAAGGCACTCGAAAATTACAATAAAATTCTCGAAATTGATCCAAATGATGGATTTGTTCACCTGTCAATTGCCAGCTATTACCTCGAGGCTAACGATTCGGTGAAAGCATATGATCATATCAAGTCGGCATTTAGAAATTCATCACTGGAACTTGAAACGAAAGCCCAAATGTACATGTTGCTTATTCAACCTGGAACCATTAAAATTTCTGGTGAACAGCAACTGGAATTACTTCATATTCTGATCGAAACGCATATCGATGACGATCGCCCGCGCGCATTATTAGTTGATTATTATCTGAATAAGAAGCAACCGGAAGAGGCCCGAAAACAGTTAAGATTGGTTATTGATATTAAAAAAGATAACTATTTGTACTGGGAGCGACTTCTATTGATTAATAATGATTTACTCGATTGGAAGTCGATGAATGACGACAGCAAAAAGGCGCTGGTATATTTTCCTGAACAACCTTTGATCTATATACTAAAATCGGTGGGATTGCTGCAGGAGAAGAAATACAACGAACTGCTTACGGTGCTCGATTCAGGTATTGTTCATGCAAAAAAGGATCCAAAAATTCTTTCGCAACTCTATACTTATCAGGCAGAGGCTTTTTACAATCTAAAACGTTTTAACGAAGCTTTTGATGTGTTTGATAAGGTTGTAGAACTTGATCCCGAGAACTACATGGCCATGAATAATTATGCCTATTATCTTTCATTAAAAGGTGAGCGTCTTAGTGTTGCGGAACAACTGAGTGCAAAAGTTATAAAGGCCAATCCAGATAATGCAACCTATCTCGATACCTATGCATGGGTGTTTTTTGTAAAAAAAGATTATTCATTGGCGAAGTTTTACATGGAGACTGCCATTTCAAAGGACACTGAATCGAGTGCTGTGTTGGTAGAGCATTATGGAGATATTCTTTTTTACCTGAATGAAAAAGAGAACGCACTTGCCCAATGGAAGAAGTCCCTTAAAATGGGCAATGACTCGAAAATTCTTAAACAGAAAATAGCTGAAAAGAGATACATTGAAACAAAAGAAAACTAATTTTATGTGTTCCGGTAAAAGGTTTACATCTATTTTTTATTGGTTTTTTATCCTTACGTTTTTCTTTGCAGGTTGTAAACAGACCCAGAAAATTGCCGCTCCCAAAAAAATTAAGCGGTACAGTGTAGGCAAAGTCGTTAAAATGACCAATGAAAATTCATTAAAATTTGAAACATTATCGGTTAAAAAGGTTGCAATCGCTCTTACAAATGATGGCAGGACAACTTCAGTTCGGGGATCGTACAAAATTAAACGTGATAGTATTATCCAGCTTTACGCCCAAAAGCTTGCTATTCCGGTGGGTAAACTGGAAGTGAACACCGATTCGTTCAGGATGGTCTATTTTCTTGATCAGGAATTATTTGTAGGAAAAAATAACTATTTGAGCAAACTGCTTGGAATGGATATTGATTTTGGTGTTTTGCAGGCACTTTTAAGCAATAAAGTATTTTCATTCCGACAGGATCCGAAGGATAAAGATTTCAAAGAATTTTACTGTGATATTGAAGATGATATGTACAAGATTTCATCTATCAGTGACCGGAAAATTCGAAAGTTCAGTAAAAATGAAGATAAGCTTGAGAGATATCGCAACCGCATGGATGAAGCACATGTGATAAAGCAAGATATCTATATCGATCCCGATTCTTTTGTTGTAAGGCGAATGGTTTTTAAGGATCTTGATAATAATAATAGCGCGAAACTTGAGTTTTCGAATTATGAAAAAGTGACAAATCAATGGTTTCCCGGACTGATAAAGATGCATTTAACAGGAGAGAAACAGATTGAATTATCGATTGAATTATCGAAGATTAGTCTGAATGATGAAAAGAATTTTGGATTTTCAGTTTCTCCAAAATACAAAAGAAAGTTAATTGAATAATTAAGTGATCATTTTGGTTATATTTTATCGATGGAGTATTCTATTTTGAGACTTTTAAAGCTGATCTGTTTTTCAATTCTTGTTTGCTTTTCTTTCAACACTTTCGGTCAGTCGCTTGAGGAACTGAGGAAGCAGAAAGAAAAAACAGCATCAGAAATTGAATACATCAACAATTTATTGAAAGAGACAAACAGTAATGCAAAAGCTTCTCTTAACAGGCTTGCTGTGCTGGAAAGACAAATAAAACTCCAGGATAATCTCATCAACAATATTACGGGTGAAATAGGTTATCTCGATACTTCCATTCAACAGAATTCAAAACGGATAGATTCATTAAGTACTGAACTGGCGACTGTTAAACTGAAGTATGCGGCGATGATCAGGTATGCAAACAGAAATCAGAATAGTAATAATCAATTGCTCTTTCTCCTTTCATCTCAGGATTTTAACCAGGCTTACAAGCGGTTTATTTATCTGAGACAATACGCTGATTACCGGCGAAAACAAGCTGAGAGAATCACTGAATTCAAAAGCTCCATAGGTGGCCAGGTGCAGGAATTCAATAAACGTAAAGAAGAGAAGCAAAACCTGTTGGTTTCCAAAGTCAAACAAACAAAAATTATCGAACAACAAAAGATACAGCAATATGATGTTTATTCTGACCTTCAGCAAAAAGAGAAGGATTTAAAGCGGAAGCTGGAAAATCAAAGAAAAGCTGAGCTCAGGTTACAACAGGAAATTGAGCGGGTAATTTCTGACGAGGCTAAAAAACTAACACGTAAAAAATCGAAAGAACCGGGCTTAGCTTTGACACCTGCTGAAAAGGTTTTGTCTGGCGATTTTTCAAATAACAGGGGTAAATTTCCATGGCCAGTTCAACGTGGTTTAATAACTGACCATTTTGGTGATCATCCCCATGCAGTTTTGAAATATGTGATTGTACGAAATTCGGGAATAGATATTACTACTCAGGCTAATGCAAAAGCCCGTGCGATTTTTAAGGGAGAAGTAACAAAAGTTGTGGCGATTCCGGGTGCTAACTTTGCAGTGATTATCCGGCACGGAAATTATCTCACTGTTTATTCAAATCTAAGCGATGTATTCGTAAAAGCCGGCCAAAAAGTGGAAATTAAAGATGAGATCGGAAGTGTCTTTACCGATCAAAATGATGATAACAAAACCGTCCTGAAATTTCAACTATGGCGTGAGAGCACCAAACTTGATCCTGAGGAATGGTTAATCCGACAGTAAATTTAATATTTGGTCAGATTGGCCACCTTCGTGAGCCCTGCAAGATTGACAATCTTGATTTTCCGTCCCTGAAGATCAATGAGTTTATCCTGTTTAAACTCCGAAAGAAGCCGAATGATCGATTCTGTCGCAGTTCCTACAGTATTGGCTAATTCTTCTCTTGTAAGTGAAATTTGGAGTGTCTGATCTGAATCCAGATCAAAATTTTCCTTTAGAAGCAATAAAACCTCGGCAAGTCGTTCGCGAACTGTTTTCTGCGCAATATCAGTAATGTATTCATTCGCCTCTTTTAATTCTGCGCATACGATACGGAGCATCGCCAGCGAAAATGACGGATTCTTTTCAATCAGACTGAGAAGCGTTTTATAGGGGATATGACACAATATAGCGTCGTCAATAACTTTTGAAGTTGTACAGGCTGACTCCTGGCTTAACAGCGAACGGTAAGCAATAATGTCTCCTTTTTTGGCAAACCGGATGATCATTTCTTTGCCATCGATACCAGTCTTATACACTTTTACAATTCCTCTCATTACGCAGTAAAAGCCTGTAAGTCTGCTGCCTTCTTTATAAACAATACTTCCTTTTTTGTAAGACGAGCATGTCTTTTCAAAATTCAGGCTTTTAAGTTCTTCTTCGGTCAATGACTTGAAAAAGCGGAAACCTGATAGGTTGATATCCTCTGTTGATTCGTTATTATTCTTCATTTTTCAAGATAAATAGTATGAACTTTATAGCGGGATAAATATACAACTTAACTTGTGAATTTTAATAGCCTTCATTTTCGAACAAAAGTATATACCTAATCGTTTTCTATGTATAATTAAAATTTTAAGATATGAATAGTCAAATATTAAAATCAGCCGGTAAGATCAATGGAACCGGAGATTTCAGCAGGTTGAAAATGTCGTTTTTAGGATTGATACTGATGTTATTGGGTTTCAGTGTAACATTGAATGCAACTGAATATGTTGTTGATAAGGCTGCCAGTAAGGTTAAGTGGGAAGCAAAAAAGGTAACTGGTCAGCATAATGGTTCCATTACGTTTGCAAATGGATCAATCGTTGCAACGGATAATAAAATTTCGGGCGGGACATTTGTAATAGATATGAAAACATTGGTTGATGAAGACATTACGGATGCCGGCATGAAAGCAAAACTGATGGGACATCTTGCCTCGGACGATTTTTTTTCGATAGAGAAATTCCCTGAATCTAAAATGGAAATTAAAAAAGTGACCCCGGTAGCCGGTGATGAATTTAAGTTCTTAGCCGATCTTACGATAAAAGGGATAACGAAACCGGTTGAATTTAATGCAAAAGTTACAGCAAGTGGTGATAAACTGAATGCTGAAGGTGTAATAACTGTCAACAGAACACTTTATGGAATTAAGTACGGTTCCGGAAGTTTTTTCCAGGGATTGGGAGACAAAGTGATTTACGATGATTTTACGCTCACATTCAGTGTTGTTGCTCAGAAAAAATAAGTGTTTGTTTCAATTTTTGGTTTAAAAGGATGTTCTTCGGGACATCTTTTTTTTTGTGGCAGCTCATCAAATGAATGTCGAAATGACAATTGGTACCTTAAATCGACATCAAAACATAAACTACCGGGGTCGAAATGAAAACTAGTTTATTAAAAATGAGAACTACCGACATCAGAACATAAACTATCGGGGTCCAAATGAAAACTAGTTTATTAAAAATGAAAACAATCGACATCCAAAGGTAAACTACCGACATAAAAACATAAACTATCGACATCGGAATGAAAACCAGTTTATTAAAAATGAGAACTGGTTTATTAAAAATGAAAACAATCGTTTTCAGGAGAGGTGCGCTCATTTAAATAATCGGATCGAATTGAAATCCCAATGAACGTTCGCTTAGTATAAATGGAGACGGTTGGGCATCTCATTGAATATTTGTATTAAATTTATCAAAAAGTAGCGATATGGCAAAAGTGGCATTGATAACAGGAAGTGCGGTGAGACTTGGACATGAAATTGCTCAACACCTGGCAAAAAGCGGGTGGGATATTGCACTGCATTTCAGAACGTCAACCAAGGATGTGGCCGATTTTGAAACGGAATTAAAAGCGAGTTTTCCAGACCAGCTTTTTTATACTTTTCAGGCTGATCTGGGTGACTTAGGTCAAACTCAGACGCTTATAAAACATGTTATTAAAAGATTCGGGCAGCTTGATCTTCTGATTAATAGTGCCTCTATTTTTGAGGCATCACCATTTAAGGAGACATCAGCTGAATCACTGATGCGACATTCGCAGGTAAATTTTGTGTCGCCTTTTATTTTGATGCGCGATTTTGCAAATAATGCAACAAATGGTCAGATTATTAATATTGTAGATACCAGGATTACGAAAAATAAGAGCGATTTCCTCTCCTACTCTCTTTCGAAAAAATCACTCTGGGAATTGACAAAAATGGCAGCGCTCGAACTGGCACCGCAATTTCGCGTAAATGCAATCGCCCCGGGAGCAATTCTGGCTCCGGCAGGAAAAGATCAGCACTATCTTGAAAAAGTTGCTGATCTGACGCCAATGAAAACACCGTCAGGTGTGATTTCAATCCTTAAAAGCATCGATTATATCATTGGAAACGAAGATTTAACCGGTCAGCTGATCTTTTGTGACGGCGGTGCACAACTGTTGTGATTTTCGTATATTTAACCCATCTATTGAATCAACCTAATATTTAAGCGATGGCAATCATCCGCATTAAAAATCTGCTCGTCCGGACAATTATTGGGTTTAACCCCGAGGAGCGGGTAAACCGGCAGGATGTGATCATTAATATTGAAATTGAGGTTGATGTCTCCAGGGCTGTCAGTACCGATCTTCCGGATGAAATTTATAACTATAAGGCAATCACCAAGGCAATAATCGCATTTGTATCAGAAAGTAAGTTTAATCTGCTTGAAAAATTAACAAACGAAGTTTTGCAACTGGTGATGCAGGACGAGCGTGTACTGCGTGCGAAGGTTGAAATTGACAAACCCCATGCACTCCGGTTTTCAGAGTCTGTTTCGGTTGAATTGGAGGCCAGACGATGAAGAAACATGAATGCATCGTTGGAATAGGTTCGAATATCAATCCAGAACCGAACATTGCTGCAGCCCTGTATTTCTTGCGGCAGGAACAGGAATTTGTATCTGTTTCTTCATTGATCAAAACCTCTCCCATCGGCATTCCCGATCAATCCGATTTTCTGAATGGTGCTGCAAAGATTTTAACAACGATGGAAATAGCTGATTTTAAGAACTATCTTAAAGATATTGAGGAACGGTTAAAACGCGATCGCACAGCTCCGAAATATGGTCCCCGAACCATAGATCTCGACATCGTTATTTGGGATGGCGAAATCATTGATCCGGATTATTACAGCCGCGATTTTTTAAAAAAGGCTGTTGATGAAATTCAGTTGTCTTAAATCTTATAGTTCAAATTCGAAGGAAGGAATTTCTCGACATATTCAACCGGTACATTCTTACGGCGTGCAAAGTCGGTAACCTGATCTTTTGCAATGCGTTCCAATCCAAAATAGACAGCGTCACGATGTGCAAAATACTGACCGCAAACTGAAGCTGTCGGGTACATTGAGAAGTGCTCTGTCAACTGAATATCTGATTTTTCGGTGGCTCCCAGCAAATCAAATAAGACTTGTTTTTCGGAATGTTCGGGACATGCAGGGTAGCCTGCAGCCGGACGAATTCCCTGGTATTTGCAGTTAATCAGATCAAGCGCCGAGAGGTTTTCATCGGGCGCATATGCCCAAAACTCTTTTCTCACCCTTTCATGAAGTCGTTCTGCAAATGCCTCAGCCAGTCGGTCGGCCAATGATTCCAGCAGAATCGCCTGGAAATCATTTCCCTCTTTTTTGAATTTTTCTACCCATTCAGCAACACCGATTCCGGCGGTAACTGCAAATCCGCCACAATAATCGGCAAGACCCGAACTTTTTGGTGCCACGAAATCGCTCAGGCAATAATTGGGCAGGCCAGAACTTCTTTTTTGCTGCTGACGCAAATGGCAGAACTTTCCAACAAGAGTTTGGCGACTTTCGTCCGAATATAGCTCAATATCATCTCCATTTGAGTTGGCAGGCCAGATTCCGAAAATCCCTTTTGCGGTGATCATCTTTTTAGCAATGATTTCATCGAGGAAATGATTTGCTTCGTCATACAGTTTCCGTACTTCAGCTCCCTGGTTCGGATCGTCGAGAATGGCCGGAAATTTTCCCCTGAACTCCCAGGCAAGGAAGAAAAAAGTCCAGTCAATATCGCGTCTCAACTCTTCGATCGGATAATCCTCAAATACTTTAATCCCTTTAAATGGAGGAGTATAAACCATCGATTCATTCCATTCCGGTTTGAATTTATTGGCTCTAGCTTCAGCGATTGTAAGATATTCTTTGGGTTTTTTAGCACTGTGCGTTGCACGAAGTTCTTTGTATTCACTTTTGATCGATGCAAGATAATCAGCATCTTCGGCCAAAAGATTTGCCACTACCTGAACGGCACGTGAGGCATCTTTCACATAGACAACTGTATTGCTGTATTCAGGCGCAATTTTTACTGCAGTATGTATTTTGGAAGTAGTTGCACCACCAATCATTAATGGAATCTTAAATCCGCGACGCTCCATTTCATGCGCTACATGTGCCATCTCTTCGAGCGAAGGAGTGATCAGACCACTTAGTCCGATAATATCAACATTTTCTTCAATGGCCTTATTCAGAATTGTTTCTGCCGGAACCATCACGCCAAGATCGATCACATCGTAGTTATTGCAGGCTAAAACAACACCGACAATATTCTTTCCGATATCGTGCACATCACCTTTCACAGTTGCAAGCAGGATTTTCTTTTTTACAGTCGGGGCTTGTTTCAGATCGAGTTTATCCTGCTCAATGTAAGGCTGTAAGAAAGCAACCGCTTTTTTCATTACCCGGGCTGACTTAATCACCTGTGGCAGAAACATCCTTCCGCTGCCAAACAAGTCCCCTACCCTGTTCATCCCATCCATCAGCGGTTCTTCAATCACCCTGATGGCACTGTTGTATTCCGGAAGCACTTCGACAATATCTTCTTCAATAAAATCGGTGATACCTTTAACAAGCGCGTGTTGAATACGCTCAATTACAGGCAAAGAACGCCATTCTTCGATTTTCTCTTCCTTTTTTTCGCCCTCTTTCATTGTTTCAGAAAAAGCCAGAATCCGTTCCGTCGCATCAGGTCTACGATTGAGAATGACATCTTCGACATACTCAAGCAAATCTTTGGGGATCTCGTCGTAAATCTGCAACATTCCCGGATTGACGATTCCCATGTCAAGTCCGGCTGCGATTGCATGATAAAGAAACACCGAATGAAATGCCTCGCGCAGTGTATTATTTCCGCGGAAAGAGAAGGATACATTTGATATACCGCCACTTACTTTCGCGTATGGAAGGTTCTCCTTGATCCACCGTGTGGCATTTATAAAGTCGAGTGCGTAATTATTGTGCTCCTCAATTCCGGTTCCAACGGTTAAAACGTTTGGATCGAAAATGATATCCTGAGGCGGGAAATGTACCTCATCTACCAGAATATGGTAAGCCCGCTCGCAAATACTGATGCGCTGTTCGAAAGTTGAAGCCTGTCCTTTTTCATCGAAGGCCATTACAACAGCGGCAGCACCGTATTGTTTTATTTTATGGGCACGTTCTTTGAAGTTCTCCTCCCCTTCTTTCAGACTAATTGAATTGACAATTGCCTTTCCCTGCAGACATTGCAGACCGGCTTCGATGACAGACCATTTCGATGAATCGACCATCACCGGAAGTTTGGCAATATCAGGTTCAGACATTACGAGGTGAAGAAAGCGAACCATCTCTTTTTCAGCATCGAGCATCGCATCGTCCATGTTCACATCGATCACCTGTGCGCCACCTTCTACCATTTCGCGGGCAATTGCAAGCGCTTCTTCATACTTTTCCTCGCGGATCAGCCTGGCAAATTTTATGGAACCTGCTACATTACACCGTTCGCCGATGTTTACAAAGTTGGAGGACTTAGCAACAGTCAAGGGTTCCAATCCGCTTAAACGGGTTGCGATATCGGGATGACTGCGTTTGTGGGGTTTAAACTTAGCAGCCATTTTTGCCAGTTCTCGGATATGATCAGGCGTCGTTCCGCAACATCCGCCGATGATATTGACCATGCGGTTTTCGAAGAAGCTCTGAACGTGAAGTCCCATTACTTCAGGCGTTTCGTCATATTCTCCAAACTGGTTGGGCAAACCTGCATTCGGATGTGCACTAATGTAAAAAGGAGCCTTACGACTTAATTCCTCAAGGTACGGGCGCAAATCTTTCGCTCCCAATGAGCAGTTGAGACCTATTGTTAATAAATCAATATGCGATAGTGAGTTGAGAAAAGCTTCAACGGTTTGTCCCGACAAGGTCCGGCCACTTTTATCGGTAATCGTACCCGAAATCATCACTTCTTTCCTGATCTTCCTGCTCTCCAATACCTCTTCAATCGCCATCATCGCCGCTTTGGCATTCAATGTATCGAAAATGGTCTCAACAAGAAGAATATCAACACCGCCGTCGAGTAAGCCTTCGACCTGCTCGCGGTACGAATCTTTCATATCGGCAAATGAGATGGCCCGGAAACCGGCATCATTTACATCGGGCGACATCGAACAGGTTTTGTTGGTCGGTCCGACAGAACCGGCAACATAGCGGGGATGTTCAGGAGTCGAATATTGGGCAGCGGCTGCGCAGGCAATCTGAGCTGCCGATTTATTCATCTCATAAACATGTGCTTCCATGCCATAATCGGCTTGTGAAACACGCGTAGCATTAAAAGTATTAGTTGCCACGATGTCAGCACCAGCTTCGAGAAATGCTTCATGAATATTCTGAATCACAGAAGGTTTTGTAATCGAAAGCAGATCGTTGTCTCCTTTCAGCGGCGAAGTCCAGTTTGCAAATCGTTCACCACGGAAATCCTCTTCTGTCAGTTTAACCCGTTGAATCATTGTTCCCATCGCTCCGTCGAGTACGAGAATCCGATGTTTCAGTTCTTGTCGTATCTTGCTTTCGTTAACCATTTTGCTTTTTTGTATGCTTCAAATCAAACACATTCTAACTCACCTGTTCTAAATTATAACAAACGAGCGTATCATTTTGATCTGAATTTAAATTTTATGCAAATATCGACATGAAAAGGGGATTTAACAAATGCAAAACATCGGGAATGAATTGCGAGACAAAAATTGGGAGTGCGGAATTTTATCACAGGGAATTTTCACAATTTCCCTTGGTATAGATCTTCAAGCGGAAAAATCAAATCGTAATCATTCCAATTAAGATTCCCATCAACAATCAGATAAGTTTTGAAATTATCTTCTTCTAAATACTTTCGAATCGATGGGTGTAAGGATGATTCCAAAAAAGACTTAAAATCAACCAGTCTGTTAAATCCATCACTAAAGAATATTCGTATTGCAAAATCACCGATATATTGAGCAGATTTAACCTCAATAATATCAGCATGATAATCAATATATTCCTCTGTAATTTTCATTTGATACGGCGATTAATTTTTTCAAACTCGACATCTTTGTGATAGACGAAGTAATCAATCCACTTCTGTACGATCTTATCAGCATAGACTTCCAGAAAATCTTTAAAATCATTGAGATTCTTTCCAGACAACGGGTTCAATCCTTTTATTGTTTTTATTTTAATCTCAACAATTTTACCATCAACGATATAAAATTCAGCCTTACTTTCAAATCCGGCATGTTTACCATGAACATGTATCGGTTCATGCTCATTAGAATAGAAGAATACCAGTATACCCAAATATTCAAAAATCTTAGGCATTTTCTTTTTTTACAAATTTAGTATTTCCCTAATTGGATAACAATTTAATTGTGGATCAGTTTTATTAAATTGCGAAAAACCTTAATCATGTATTTTTTAGGAATCGTCCATCGCCCTTCTCGAATTTCCCTATAAAATGCTGTTTTTCAATATCTCTCTTCCAATCAATATCCCATTTACTGATGCTTGCATGAGGCCGCGCGTAAGTCCTGCCCCATCACCGCCAAAATAAAGGTTTTTGACTGCCGAACTCTGGAAAGTCTTGTCCACTTTGATAATATTGGAGTAGAACTTGACTTCTACACCGTAAAGCAATGTTTCGTCACTTGCAAGACCCGGACTTACTTTATCCAAGGCGCGAATCATTTCAATGATATCCAGTAAAATACGGTGAGGTAAAACGAGACTTAGATCCCCCGGAACAGCGTCTTTCAATGTTGGTATGATATTATTCCGGTAAAGTCTTTCAGGTGTAGTTCTTCGCCCGCGAACCAGGTCGCCGAACCGTTGAACCAGGACTTTATTACGCGTCAACATATTGGCGAGTCTCGCAATATGGTGTCCATATTCGATGGGGGCATTAAATGGTTCGGTGAATTTTTGTGAGACCAATAATGCGAAATTGGTGTTGTCACTTTTTAAATCCTTGTAACTATGTCCATTGACCACGGCAAGGTTTCCATCGTAATATTCCGACGAGACAAATCCGCCCGGATTGGAGCAAAACGTCCGCACTTTATCGTCGAAGAAGCGTGTGTAATGAACCAGTTTGGCCTCGTAAAAATTATCGTTGATATCCTGCATGATTTCGTTCCGGCATTCGAGACGAACACCGATATCAACGATACCCGTCTCAGTGGGAATATGTTGAACATCGCACTGGTGCATCAACCAGTTGGAACCTTCGCGACCAACAGCTACAACGACTTTTTCTGCATAATAGGATTCCTTTGCACATTTTACCCCTTCAACCTGATTTTGATTGATGATAAACTCCTCGACCGGGGAATTGAACCGCACCTCTACTCCACTGTTTGTGAGATGATCGAAAAGTGCACGGTAAAGGTGCTGTGTTTTTTCTGTGCCCAGGTGTCGCACCGGGCATGGCACCAGTTTAAGATTCGCTTCGATCGATTTTCTTCTGATTTCGCGCATGGCCGGTGTTTCTGTAGCTCCGTGAATTTTTGAGTCTGCTCCAAACTTCAGGTATATTTCATCAGTATAACTGATCATTTCCATGGTTTGTTCCACACCAATATAGTCAGGAAGATTGCCACCAACTTCATGCGAAAGGGATAATTTTCCGTCGGAATAGGCGCCTGCACCCGCCCAACCGGTTGTTATCGAGCAAGGTTTGCAGTTAATACAAATGCCTCCGTTTGTATGTTTTGGACATTTTCGGTGTTTTATATCCCTCCCCTTTTCGAGGATAAGAATTTTGAGCGTTGCACTTTCTTTTACCAGTTCATAGGCAGTGAAAATACCGGCTGGTCCTGCCCCAACAATGATGACGTCGTATACCATTCAATCAGAAGATTAAAGTTGAAATATTGATCGTCTGCACTAACAATCAAAAGGATCAGGCAAACCGGGCAAAGGTAGAGATATTTTTTCTACATTTGAATCCTCCATAATTCCATAAAATAAACCAAATGAAACTTTCAAAAATCTCAGCCGCTTTTTTGTTCCTGCTCCTATTACCGTCGTGGTCAATGTCTCAGAATGAAAATACTGACCTCAGTATGATTTATAAGATCAAACAGGAAGGGCTAAAAAATTCAAGTATTGAAGACCTCGCCTTTTGGTTGACCGATTTTGTCGGTCCTAGACTAACCGGTTCCACAGGAAACAATCGTGGAAACGAATGGGCAAAGAAAAAAATGGAAGAACTAGGTTTCCAAAATGTGAGAATTGAAGGTGCCAGAGAATTCACACGTGGTGGCTGGGACAACCTGAAGACATATGCTGCAATTACCGCTCCGTATTATACAAATTTTGCCTGTAATCCTGTCGCCTGGACAGGCAGCACAAAGGGAATTGTAAAAGGTGAAGTTGTGCTATTGGATGTAAAATCTGATTCCGATCTGGTAAAATTTAAAGGAAAAGTATCCGGCAAAATAGTTCTGATGCCTTCCTCTGCAACTTATGAGATCAGTTATGAACCTTTGGCAAGCCGTTTAACAGATGCGCAGCTTAAGGATATTTCAATGTCATCGATGTCTCCAAGACGAAGATCAAACGTTGACTTTGCCACAATGTCCGCCCAGAGAGCTTTGCGTCTCAAAATAGCTGAATTTTTAACTGCAGAAGGAGCATCTGTCATTCTTAATAATTCCGGAACCTATAATGTACCAAGGTCAACTGGTGCAAATTACACATCAGGAGCGAAGGAACCAATTGCGGAACTGAATATTCCGAATGAAGACTATAGCCGGATGGAACGACTGATACGTCATAATGTCCCTGTTGAAATGGAAGTAGAAATTCAGAATAAATTTTTTGACAGTCCTGCTGTTTTTAATGTTATCGGTGAAATACCTGGCACTGATAAAGTTCTTAAAAATGAAGTAGTTATGTTGGGTGCTCATATTGATTCATGGCATGGCGGAACTGGCGCGGCAGATAATGCATCTGGTTGTGTAGTCATGCTTGAAGCGCTGCGAATCCTTAAAAACCTCGATGTTGCGCCACGCAGAACGATCCGGGTTGCACTTTGGGGCGGTGAAGAACAGGGATTGAACGGATCGCGGGGATATGTGGAAAAATACCTGGTTGATCCTAAAACGAAGGAACACAAACCTGATTTTGACAAGTTTGCAGGATACTTCAATATGGATAACGGATCAGGCAAATATCGCGGAATCTATATGCAGGAAAATGAGCTTGTCAGGCCGATCTTTGAAGAGTGGCTCAAGCCTTTTGCCGATATGGGTACTTCCACCGTCGCTATAAGAAATACCTCTGGTACCGACCATCTTTCATTTGATGCCGTCGGCTTGCCTGGATTCCAGTTTATACAGGATGAAATAGAATATGGCCGTGGATATCACACTATGATGGATACCTACGAAAGGCTGGTAATGGCAGATCTTAAGCAGAATGCGGTGATCACTGCTTCATTTGTTTACAATGCAGCAATGCGTAATGTGAAATTGCCTGGAAAACCGGTTATGAAACCAAAACCTGAAGCTGCTCCGAAATTGCCGTAATCAAAATCACTAACTTGTAGCGATCATAAAACCAGTCTTGTAGATTCCGTTTATACAAATTCAAGGAATTGTTCGTTGTGAGTTATTTTTTAAGAACTTTGTATTTTGATTAATTCAATACAAGAAGAGCATCATATGAAGTTGAGTAAAATGGCAATTAGCGAAATTTTGAAAGATAAAAAAGCAGTGTTTTTTGACATGGATGGTGTGCTTTATGATTCTATGGGGCTTCATGCGGATGCCTGGAATAATGCCTTTCGTTTTTATGGAATCGATTTTCCACATGAGAAGGTTTACGAAAATGAGGGTCGTACTGCTCAATCTACCATCAACCTTGTTTACAGGCAAAATGAAGAAAGGGATGCAACGGAAACAGAAATCAATCAGATCTATTCTAAAAAAACTGAACTTATCGAATTCTTACCTGATGTGGTCCCTTTTTATGTTGCAAAAACATTGATGGAAAATCTTAAAAAACAAGGTATTGCTATTTGGGTTGTAACGGGTTCTTCACAGGAGAAATTTTTGGATGCCTTACTGAACGATTTCGGGGGATACGTTTCCGCAGAGCGTATCATTTCGGCAAATGATGTCCTACACGGTAAACCAAATCCGGAACCCTATCTGTTGGCCCTGAAGAAATCCGGTTTTAATTCCGGTGAAGTGATTGTAATCGAGAATGCTCCATTGGGAATTCAATCGGCCAAAGCTGCAGGAATTTTTACTGTTGCCATTAATACAGGTATTCTGGACGACAGTATTTTATGGGATTCGGGAGCGGATCGGGTTTTCAAAGACTGGAATGAACTCAAATCGGAAATTTAATTTCCGATTGTTAGATTGGAGGTATTTTGAGGTTGACGTCCGTATTTTATACTTTTAGCGTCAAAATAAACCATAACAAACTATCGCAATCCAAATGAAGAAGCTAATCTTTTTGACATCATTGATTATGACTTTACTCCTGAGCGCAATTGGCCAGGAAAAAGGTTGGAAGGGATCATCTGTCGATTTTAAACATGGTAAATTAAAGGTTTCTGAAAATAAAAGATTTCTTGTTTTTGATGATGGAACACCTTTCTTCTATTTGGGTGATACTGGATGGGAGCTGTTTCATCGGCTCAATAAAGTTGAAACCGAAAAATACCTGGAAAATCGGCGCGATAAAGGATTTACAGTGATCCAGGCGGTTGCACTTGCAGAACTTGATGGATTGAATACTCCAAATGCAGAAGGGAATAAACCATTAATTGATAACGATCCGCTAAAACCAAACGAAGCCTATTTTGCGCATGTGGACTGGGTAATAAAAAAGGCGGGTGAAAAAGGAATTTTCATTGGACTCCTTCCAACATGGGGCGATAAAGTTGAGAAACAGCAATGGGGAAAAGGTCCGATGATTTTCAACAAGGAAAACGGTTTCCAATATGGAAAATGGATTGGTAATCGTTACAAAGACTATCCAAATATTATCTGGATCAATGGCGGAGACCGCGATGGTGGCGGAAAGAATAAAGAGATCTGGGAAGCAATTGCTCACGGGATTAAATCGGTTGATAAGAACCATTTGATGACCCTTCATCCTTGGGGGGAACGCAGTTCGTCGGAGTGGTACCAGGATAGTGATTGGCTCGATTTTAACATGTGCCAGACCGGACACGGACAGCGAAGCTATTCGATTTACAAAAGGATAATTGTCCGTGATTATAATCTGAAACCTGTAAAACCATGCTTTGATGGCGAACCACGTTACGAAGATCATCCTGTAAATTGGAAACCCGAAATTTTAGGTTGGTTTGATGATGCAGATGTTCGTCAGGCGATGTATTGGGACCTTTTTAGTGGGGGATTTGGCCATACGTATGGTTGTCATCCGATCTGGCAAATGCTGGCTCCGGGGCGCGAAGCAGTGGGTCTTGCCCGTCATAACTGGACAGAAGTTCTCGATTTGCCGGGTGCCTGGGACCTGATTCACGCACGACGCCTGATGGAATCGCGACCTTTTACATCCAGGGTGCCCGATCAATCATTGATTGTTCCTGCCTATTTCCCTGAAACAGATTATGTAGTAGCCACAAGAGGAGAGGGTTATGCGATGGTTTATTTTCCAACAGGGTTTGATGCGACCATCCAACTGGATAAAATCGGGGCCACAACAATTAAGGCCTCGTGGTTCGATCCGCATAACGGAGAATCTAAATTAATCGGTAACTTTCCTGGAACGGGAACTAAAATGTTCTCAACTCCAACAAAGGGGCGTGGTAACGATTGGATTCTTGTTCTTGATAATGCCTCCAAAAATTTTAAGGAACCGGGTCAATAATTTTATTCAAGTTAATCTCTTAGTATATAAGCTTCATGAAAAATTTCCGTATTAAATCTCTGGGCTCCATCTTTGTATTGATCATCCTTTTTAATCAGACAGTTGCACTTGCCCAGGAAAGCAATTGGACTCATTTCAGGGGGACCAATCTTGATGGCAAATCGGCAGACAATCAGGTTCCGGTGGTCTGGAGCGACACGACAAATGTGATCTGGAAAACGGATATCCGGGGGAAAGGATGGTCTTCACCGGTTGTTTATGGTAACCAGGTTTGGGTAACCACTGCAACTATTGATGGAAAGGAGATGTCCGCGGTTTGTGTTGATTTTAAGTCGGGCAAGGTATTGTTTGATATTCTCCTTTTTAAACAGGATAGTATCTATGGGAAACATTCAATCAACACTTATGCGACACCGACACCCTGTATTGAGCAAGGATTTGTATACCTGAATTTTGGAAGTTCAGGAACAGCATGCGTCAATACAACTGATGGTAAAATTGTTTGGAAAAGGAATGATTATAAAGTGGAGCATGTTCAGGGAACAGGTGCTTCTCCAATTCTTTACAAGGATTTTTTGATTGTTCATTATGAAGGAACCGATCAGCAGTTTATCGTTGCACTGAATAAGAGAACCGGCGAAACCGTTTGGCGTACCGACCGACCGAAAGAATGTTACGACCCGCTTCTACCAATTGGCAAAAAAGCATATGTCACACCAATTGTTATTAATGTGGCAGGGCGCGACCTGTTAATATCCAATGGAGCTGCTGTATGTATCGCTTATGATGTTCAAACAGGGAAAGAAGTTTGGCGGGTTGTCCAGGGTGAAGATTCCACAATATCGATGCCTTTTGCGGAAGATGATTTGGTCTACTTTTACACGAGTTTTGTTTCATCCGCTGAAGGCGAAAAGTATGTCGAACTGTTGGCTGTCGATCCTAAAGGTTCCGGAGATATTACAAAATCCAATGTACTCTGGAGGGTAAAGTCTCCTATTATACAGTTGCTTACTCCGTTAATTAAGGATGGTATCATCTACACGGTTGATAGCCGGAATAACCTGATCGCAATTGATGCAAAGACAGGCGTCAGTTTATATACCAAAAGATTGAAAGACAAATACAATTCGTCTCCTGTCTATGCCGGTGGGCGGGTTTATTTTACTTCGGTGAAAGGGGAGACCCTTGTTCTGAAAGCCGGTCGTACACTCGAAATTTTGGCTGAGAATCAATTATCCGGCGAAATCTATGCAACCCCGGCCATCGTAAACAATTCCCTGATTATCCATAATGAATCAACGCTTTACAGGATTGGAGTGAAATAACTGGATCTGGATATTTTCTGGCAATGTCACCAGGTAATGTCGTGATTTATCTTTTTTCCGCTCTGCTTTTCGTGTTCCTGGTGGGACGATTGAAATTGTGACTCCTTATTTGTATTTTTAGAAATCTAAAATCTACAACTATGCGAATAAAATTGTTATTGATTATTTGTTTGATGATTGGCACCCATTCGTTGACGAAGGTGGCGGCGCAGGGTCCTTACAAGGCGACCTGGGAGTCGCTCGACGCCCATAAGATGCCGCAGTGGTACGATGATGCCAAAGTCGGACTCAGCATGCACTGGGGTGTCTATTCCGTTCCGGCGTGGGCTCCGCGTGAAAAGGGAATTTCCTATGCCGAATGGTACGGTAACCGAATGAAAGAGGTTGGTAATCCTACTGTTGCCTACCACAAGGAGAACTATGGAGCGAACTTCACTTATGACGATTTTATTCCCAAATGGAAAGCAGAAAACTACAACCCAACCGAATGGGCAAAGTTTGCCAAAAAGATGGGGGCTAATTATATTTTCATCACCTCGAAACACCACGACGGTTTCTGTTTGTGGCCCACCAAATACACAGATCGCAACGCGATGAAGATGGGTCCCAAAAAAGATTTGCTCGGTCAGTTTTTCACTGCCGGACGTAAGGAAAACCTGAAAGTTGGATTGTATTACTCACTTTATGAGTGGTATAACCCTTTATATACCGGCAAAGATATTCCATATGCAGGATTGAAAAAGGTGAATAACTATGTCGATGATTTTATGATTCCGCAGATCAAGGAACTCATCGATTTGTACCACCCCGACTTTTTATATTTCGACGGGGAATGGGACCATCCCGAATCGTTCTGGAAAATGAAAGAGGTGGTTGCCTACTATTACAACGAAGCTGCCAAAAGGAACCAGGAGGTTTTTGTAAACGACCGGTTTGGTAAGGATGAGCGTGGCAAGCACGGCGATTTGTACAACGTGGAATACAGTTATGATGATGGAAGTTTAGGTATCCTGACGCACAAATGGTCTTTCTGGCAGGGAATTGCGAAAACTTTCGGCTATAACCAGGATACCGACATGGAAGATTGCATGAGTCCTAAGGAATTCATCGATAAAGTGGTTGACGGTGTGAGTCGCAACGGAAATTTTGATATCAATGTCGGTCCGACCGCGGCAGGTATCATTCCGGAATATGAACAACATCCTTTGCTAAAATTGGGTGAATGGTTAAAGGTTAACGGTGAAGCAATTTACGGAACACGGGTATGGAAAACCCAGGTTGAAGGTGATGCACGGTTTACATCGAAAGGTGATTACGCCTATGCGATCTTCCTGAAATGGCAGGGTGATCAATTCAAAACGAAATCGGTTAAACCGGTTGAGGGTTCGAAAATTACGATGCTGGGTGTTCCGGGCGACCTTGCCTGGACATGGGACGCAACCAGTGGACTGACCATCAACTATCCGAAACAGAAAGCACGGCCAACTTCGTGCAGTTATGCCTGGTCATTCAAGATCAAGGTGAAATAGTTGTTTAATGAGTGACCGGCTGACTTTTCGGAAGGACGCAGAAAATTTTGCAGTAATAGTTCCCCCTTTTGAGAAGTCAGCCGGTCACTTTAAAAAAGGTGCTCCGCGAAGGAGACACCATTTTTATTAACTAAGACCTGTCCGGTTTCCGAAACCTGACAGGTCTCTTTGTTGAGGGATTACCAACTAATTTTGCCTGATATTTTTCGTATTTTTGAATTGAAACCGAAACACAAATCATCATGAATAAAACAGTTTTGTCAATTTTATTAGTTGTGATTATTTTCCCAACGTTTGTTATTGGACAGACAGTTAAGGATAAGCAGTCGAATGACTGGCTCGTGAATGGTAAAGGCTATACCGCGAATATTCAACTGTCTGAAAATAAGAAAGACCTTGTTCTGACGAACGGATTGGTGAAACGTGTCTTTCGGACCAAACCCAATCTGGCGTGTACCGGGTACGAAAACCTTGTCAACGGACAGCAATTGCTGCGTGCCGTAAAACCGGAAGCAGTATTAACCATCGACGGGAAGAAATTCAACATTGGCGGATTGCACGGGCAAAAGGAAAATGCTTACCTGATGCCCGAATGGATTGACGCTTTTACGGCCAGTGAAAATGATTTTCAGTTCGATTCATATACCGTATCGGAGATCACTCCTTTCATCAACTGGAAGCAAACAAACTGGTCACGGAACATTAAAAAAGGCAAAGGAAAGGCACTCACGCTTAAGTTCCGGTCAGATCAATTGAAAGGTGTCGATGTGAGTGTTCATTACGAATTGTATGATGATATTCCGCTGATTGTGAAGTGGCTTTCAGTGACCAATAACAGTGCCGGCCCGATCGCTCTGAACAGGGTCGTCAACGAAATGCTTGCGTTGGTGGAGGAGGAGAGTGCCGTTGTTGGAACCCCGGAGCAAATGAAAAAGCAGCACGGCATTTATGTCGAAACGAATTATGCGTTTAACAACGCGATGCGCTACGATATCAGCGACCAGACCACCCACTGGAAAACCGACTCGGCTTACACCTCGCAGGTCAACTATAATTACCAAACCCCTGGTTTGCTCGAAGTATATCCTGAAAATGTAACAGCTGTTAAACTCAAACTATCTGAAGTTTATAACTCGGTTCGTACGCACGAACTTCTGCAGGACAGTTACGACCGCGAAAGGCGCGGCCTGGCAATCCGGAAAATGTACGCGACTGTTGCGCCATGGACCGCAGAGAACCCCATCTTTATGCACCTTGTCAGCAGCAACGACGAGCAGGTGAAAAACGCCATTGATCAATGTGTTGCAACCGGTTACGAAGCGCTGATACTTAGCTTTGGAAGTCATTGCGACATGGAGGATACAACGGCAGCAAATGTTGAAAAGTGGAAACACCTCGCAGATCTGGCGCATCAAAAGAGGCTCAAAATAGGAAGTTATTCGCTGTTCAGTTCGCGTCGCATCAGTGACGAAGATGATGTGATTGATCCGGTTACGGGAAAACCCGATGCCGCGGCATTTTTTGGACACGCGCCCTGCATGGGAAGCAAATGGGGCCTTGCTTATATCAGCAAACTAAAATACTTCATCGCAAAAACAGGTTTCGATATCTTCGAAAACGATGGTCCGTACCCCGGAGATCTTTGCGCATCTACAGTTCATCCCGGGCATACAGGTTTAGCCGATTCGCAGTGGCGCCAGATGGAGTTGCAAAAAGGGTTGTACCGCTGGTGCAACGAGCATGGTATCTATGTGAACGCGCCCGACTGGTATTTCCTCGACGGGACCAACAAAACAGGACTGGGCTACCGTGAGGTGAATTTCTCGCTTCCGCGCGACCAGCAAATGATCCTGAACCGTCAGAATATTTTTGACGGAACGTGGGAAAAAACGCCTTCGATGGGATGGGGATTTGTTCCGCTCACGCGCTACCAGGGCGGGGGAGAAGAGGCGGTGCTGGAGCCGCTTGCAGATCATCTGAAGGATTACGAGCAACTGATGATGCAATATTACGGATCGGGCATCCAGGCGTGTTACCGAGGTCCCCGTTTGTACGATACCGACAAAACGAAGCAGCTGGTCATTCGAACGATTGCATGGTACAAGAAATACAGGGAAATTCTGAATTCCGATATGATCCATCTTCGCCGTGCGGATGGCCGGGACTGGGACGGAATCCTGCACGTGAATCCTTCCGGCAACGAAAAAGGGTTGCTGATGCTGTATAATCCGCTGAATATACCCATCACCCGAAATATCCAGGTTCCGGTCTATTACACAGGTTTAAACAGCAAAACTCAGGTTGAGGACGCTGAAGGAAAGATAAAGACGGTTTTGATCAACCGCGAATATGAGATCACGCTGAATGTAACGATCCCTGCAAAAGGGTATACGTACTATATTCTAAAATAAAAAAGGTGCTCCGGAAATGGGCACCTTTATATGGAATCAGACCTGTCAGGTTTCCAAAACCTGACAGGTCTTTCGTTTATAATACGGGTTGTTTTTTTACCTCTTTGACAGCCACCCTTCGTGCCAGTAAGTCGGCATAATATTTACGGGCAGTATTCAACAGCGTGAGAGCAGTATTGAACAGGGGAGGAGCGTCGTCCGTTTTCGCCATTGCAAGCACATATGCTGTAAAATCGCTGTATTGTTTCAGCATTTCCTTGCGGATGACTTTCAGATCGTAGGTTTCTGTCATTGCACCGGTAACCATACGGTTGCCGAATAGCGCTTTGAAGTTTTCGTTTGACACCTTCATCCGGGTGACATTTCTTTCAATATTCAAAAGCGCAACATAGCCTGTATATTTATCGCTTTCGAGTTCACTTACAAGCTTGTCAATCCCCATTGATTCTGCCTCATAGTTAAGTATGGCCAGATCTTTAAATGTCCTGAATAAGATCCCGAGCGCCTTGCTCGCTTCAACCTCTTTCGGTTCGTCTGAAAGATCATAAAGTTTTAATGCTCTCGAAAAAGCGTTGATTGACTTGTCGCGAATGGAATCTAAGAGTGCAATTTTATCGGTTTCCTCGTCTTTTTGCACTTGCGCCAGACCCTTTTGATAAGTTGCAGATTTCGTAGTAATTTGCCTTACATAGTTATTGTAAGGGGCATCGGTTAGCATCGCCGGAGCGATTGTGGCCAGGTCGTCGCTGTGCCTGTTCATCAATTGACCAGCTTCCATGTTGGTCAAATCATAAGTTCTTAATGCTTCGAGTTTGATGGTCATGATAAATTATTTTTAAAAATTTAAATATTTACCTAATATACGAAATGCCGATCCTATTGTTAGGAATATTTAATGAAAAAATGCATTCAGAAGCAATTTTTTTTGCAATAAAGTGCATAAACAGGCAAAAAACCGGTGAATCGTCAAAAACAAAATTAAAACAGGTCGTCCACACCACCGGACGGGCCCAACCGGAAAAATATTCGCTGTCAATACCACCGGACGGGTCAAACCGGAAAAATATTCGCTGTCAACACCACCGTTTTATCGGAACCAGAATTAAAACAGGTCGTCCACACCACCGGACGGGCCCAACCGGAAATTTATTGGCCGTCCACACCACCGTTTTATCAGAACCAGAATTGAAACAGGTCGTCCACACCACCGGACAGGCCCAACTGGAAAATTAATGATCGTCCACACCACCGTTTTGTCAGAACCAGAATTAAAACAGGCCGTCAACACCACCGATTGGGCCCAACCGGAAAATTATTGATCGTCAACACCACCGTTTTATCGGAACCAGATTTGAAGCAGGTCGTCCACACCAACGGACGGGCTCAATTGGAAAATAACTGGCCGAAATTAACTGTTGACGATTCCAACCAAAATAAATTTCAAAAGCATGGCAGGTAGAGACGCACTGTAGTCAGAGACGCACGGCAGGTAGAGACGCACGGCCGTGCGTCTCTACGGTTTGATGTTGTTTTACCCTTCAAATTAAGGGTGGTTACAACCATCAAAAGTTAAATGAAAAAAGTTTAATTAACAAAGACGTTGTATTACCCTTCAAACCAGTGGCAGCTACAACTTCGTATTACTACGGTACAAATGTCAAATGAGTTGTTTTTACCCTTCAAAATAAGGGCAGCTACAACAAAATAAACCGACTATAGTTATGTCTTCAATGTTGTTTTACCCTTCAAACCAAGAGTAGTTACAACCAAACGAAAAGGTAATATGAACCAAACCATGTAGTAATTGATGTTGTTTTACCCTTCAAACCAAGAGTAGTTACAACCAAACGTAAAGATGTTATGAGTAATAAATCTAATGAATGATGTTGTTTGACCCTTCTAACCAAGGGCGACTACAACGATTGAAATAATCCTTTAATTAGTGTTAGGTTGTTTTACCCTTCCAACCAAGGGCGGTTACAACCAAAACAATTGTGTAATTAAACTATGCGTACTTGTTGCTTATACCCTTCAAACCAAGAGTAGTTACAACCAAACGTAAAGATGTCATGAGTAATAAATCTAATGAATGATGTTGTTTTACCCTTCAAACCAAGGGCGGTCACAACCAAAACAAGTGAGGTATGGAAAAAGTATGTTACACTGTTGTTTAATCCCTTCAAACCAAGGGAAACTACAACGAAAATCGGCAATATGAATTCCACAGAAGTATGTTGTTTTACCCTTCAAAATAAGGGCATCAGCAACATTTAAGATTTATCATGTCAACGTGCCTAATCTTTATTCAACCTATTGTAGAGACGCGATTCATCACGTCTCTACTAGTTGCGTCTCTAAACAACATCGGGCATTGTTTTTCTGCTTCTGATAAATGGAAATGTTCCTATATCCTCCAGGATACCTGCAATTTTTTGATTGTAGGTTGCGGCTATTGTGAGTGCAAAACGGTCCGGTTCCCAGTGGTTGATTATTCGTTCCATCGTTTTCTTCTGCGGATATTGGTTGTGCGAGAAACAATGTTGTACCATATTCATAAATATAAAAGTTTCGTTGTCAATCATTTCCTTGTCTTTTAACCATGTCAGATAAGTATGATGACAGATGTTCCCTGTTAATAATTCTCCGGTCGCTCCGGTGCACAGTTGATTGATCCTATCCTTATGACCTTTTTCAATGATCATTTTTTCGAGTTTAAAAGATAAATCGAGCACCACCTGCCTGACTTTGTTATAGGTGTCGAATTCCGTTTTCAGACGCTCCATTTGTATTTCTTCATCAGGGAAATATTCAAACAATTCGGGTAAACGGCCGTCAGCAACATATTTTGGCAGTAGGTTGTATTCTATCCGCTTTATTGAAACCGAAACGGTTCTGACGATTTCCGGATTGGTGCTGTCTTTTATCGCCTCGCCTGAATCATCAAACGATAATTTTCCGGGAACTAACTGTCTGATATTGATTGTTGCATTCTGGAGCGTTTTGATTTCGCTTAATTTCAACTGTTGTTTGTTCCCGTCTTCCATTAAGCCTTCGAGCATCAGCAGCATAATACGATCTTCTTCCTGCAAAATCCGGATCTCTTTCTCTGTTTCTGCAATTGTATGCTTAAATGTTTTTTCCACTTGTTCAAACAGTATGTCGGGCAAATACTTATTGATCCGCTGTTCTATGATTCGTTCGTTTCGCTTCTTCTGGAAAGCGACCTTTACAGCGTGTTGATAATAATCGGCAAAATTTTCCTTTCGGTTGGGATAAAAATTCACCTTTTCGTTGAATATATGATATTCACGTTCGGCATTGTAAAAACGCTGTAAACTGTCGTTACGGCTAATCCACCAGATTTTAAAAAGCTCATTCCAATTCGCATATGGCCGGTAGGCAATTTTATTATTGTCTAAATCCTGCCGCAGTAAATCAGACAACTTCTCATCGAATAAATTGGTTGGTAAATTAACAGGGTGTTTTCCGTCATCCGGTTTTTTTCCCAGCGTAAGGTTTTTCAGCCATTGTTCGAGTGTATAGGTTGTCTTCGCATTCAATTGTCGTAGTGTAAACGGGAGGTTCAATTTATTCAACGGAAGTTTAACCACCGTCATCAGCTTGTCGACCTTGTCGTTAAACTCCAATTTATAAAAAGTGAGTGCCATCCATGAATGATCGGTATTCACCACTTTCCCGGTCTTAAGATTTTTCTCAGGAACCATTTTATGCCCCTTTTCCTGCAGGTAAATTTCGTAGAAATCGGAGGTGCAGTTAATCTGCCGCATATTCAACTTAAACAAAAAAGGGTGTCCTCCGGAATCATTCAGCCTGAGTTCATTGGTGATAATATGGATAAATAATTGCCGTTTCAAGGGGTCGGCAAATAGTGAGAGGCAATCCTGCATTTTTTCGTAATAGAAAGAGGTAATCTTGTGTTTTTTTCCTTCGCTAACGACCATATCAACAATATCCTTTGCGAGAAAAGTCGCCATCTCGCCGATCTTCGGAATTTTATTTCTGTTTCTGTCGATTTTGAATTTCCCGAGTGCTCTAAGCCGTGACATGCAGTCACGCTTTATTGATTTAATACGGTCAGAAACTGCTCGTTCTTCTTCTACATCGGCAATATTGAGCCAATAGTCTAATATGCGCCCGGGAATTTGCTTGTCGTTCAGTTGGAATTCAGCCAGTATCTTGTTTAAAATTTGTTTTCGTTGGAGCAAATAAGCCAATGTCTTTTCATTATAAGGCATCTCATTTTTTGAACCTGTCCGCCTTTGAAATTCATCCCATTCCGGTGGCAACTGGGTTTTTACCGCTTCTATAAACGACATGTTCATCAACTTGCTGTTGTTGATAAGAATAAAATCGTTGATCAGTTTTTCAGGTTCACCCTTTTGAAGGTAATCCAGGAGTATAACCTTTGGCAATTCATGCAGACTTAAAAACGCTTCGGGAAGCGGTTGAAGCAGCTTTTTCTCCGGTTCGCCTTTCGAATCCGGACCAAGTTTTGCCGTGACATGATGCCTTGATATTCCTATTTTATTATCCTCCGTATTGTAAAAAGGGGCAAACTGTTCGAATCTTTTTGAGAAATGCCCGTTTCCGATCCGGGTCATTACTTTAGCTTCGTCGTTGAAGTCAATGAGTTTTCCGAAAGCTTTTGCATTTTCAACGATTCTTCGTTGTACATGTTCACCATTAAAGAATTTGAGGTATTCGTCAACCAAAAGTTTTCCCAGATCGATTTGAAACCGGAATTCACTAAAAATATCGGTTTCGTCAATAAATTTTAACGCAAAATCAGGGAACCGATTGCTGTATCTGATTTGTCTGGTAAGTGATTCAATGTATAATTCGTACGCTTCAGCTTCAATTTTCGCCTCCTTTTTAGTGTTATTATCATGGAGGTTTTTATTTTCCAATTCCCCCGGTATGGATCTGAGTTTCTGTTTTCCCTCTTCAGTAATTGCGTTATAAAGCACCTTTGGGCACCTGTTGAGTTCATTTATCAAATCCAATGAAAAGGCTTGTCGTGGGTTATCGCTCTGAAACCGGTCATGTGGAAGTTTCAGACAAAAAGCCATCAAAACTTCGCGTGTAGCAATGAAACTGTTATTTTGCGTCCCTTTTAATCCGGTTATTATTCCAATAAACCGGAAGGCATACTCCCTTTCGAGAAACATCGAAATAAGGAAAACCAACCCTTCGGTGGTTATTGTAGAATTGGCTTCAAGCACTTTTTTTGAAGCGACCAGTTGATAATCTTCATCATTCAAAACTCCTTTGAATCTTTCCTTTGTATATTCGATTGCCCGCCTGAAATTGGTCGTTAGGAACAGCGCCATTTCAGCTGATACGGCGGTTTTTCTGATTGTCCCTTTTTCGGTGGAATAATAATGCGAATAATCGTTTCGAAACTCCTGGAGTTCACCAAAGACTATTTTAAGGATATCGCTCATCGAGGCGAAATCTTTACCTTCCCAATTGATTGTCTTTTGCTCTTCTTTCGGCAAAGTCTCTGCATCAAATACTTTCAGGACAGCAAGAAACCGTTTGGTTCTTGAATAGACATGATTCCAGTTGACTTTATTATGCTCTTTCTTACACAGAAAACTGTTTTTCAGGTGACCTTCTTCGGCTAGTAACGGCAAATCAAATTCTTTGGCGATGTGATTGCTGATATTAAAAATATTCAGCCTTGCCATGTTGAGGTATCCTCCGAAATATTGAGGATCATCACTCAGTGTGCGGCATTTAATTACTTCAGGGATCGTTAGTGTTTCCATAGTGATTATTTATTTAGGATTAAATTCGTAATAACTAAAGAGGGCGTTCAATACGGCGGAAAAGCAGACCTTTAAAAATCCTGGCAGGAGAAATTCTAACAGGTTACAAGGAGAGAATAATCCATAGAATTGAATATTTAAATTTGTGCTTGCAAATAAATTCAGGTTGTACCACAAATATACATAAAATAAATATTTGAAACGTGCATTCTTTTTGTTAAAAGTTACACATTCTTAAGTTTCTAAATCGAATATTTTTAGCTGCTGAATGGAATTGTGAACGAATAATTAGTGGTCTTAACGAATCATTACTTTGAAGATAAATAGAATCGATGGAGTAATAAGCAGATGATATCCGTCGGAAATACTTCTGTAATTTTTACTTTTGCACCTCAAACAGTAAACGATGCAGGTAAAAGTACCCTTAAAAGAATTGAATTCGCGCCTTGAGCGTTTCAGGAAACGGATGGATCAGAGCAGTCCCGGATGGGAAATATCGGTTGTATTCAGCAAGATCAATCTCTACTATTTCACGGGGACGATGCAGGAAGGGGTGTTGTTTATCCCCAGGAACGATGAGGCCGTTTTGTGGGTACGGCGCAGTTACGAACGTGCTGTTGAGGAATCGCTGTTCCAATCGATTAAGCCGATGGAGAGCTACCGCGATGCGGCTGTGGAGATGAAAAACCTGCCCGATACGGTTTATCTCGAGAAGGAAATTGTTCCTCTGGCGATGTTGCAGCGGTTTCAGAAATACTTCCCGTTTTCGGTGATCGAATCTGCAGATTTACAGATAGGAGCGGTGCGTTCCATTAAGAGTAAATATGAACTGGCATTGATGGAGAAATCTGGGAAAATCCACCAACGGGTTACCGAAGAGCTTGTGCCGGCGATGTTGCACGAGGGGATGAGCGAGTCGGAGTTCTTTTGCGATCTTTATACGGCGCTGATAAGAGAAGGCCATCACGGTGTTGCAAGGTTTGGTATGTTCGATACCGAGTCGATTCTCGGGCAGATCGCGTTTGGTGAGAGCTCTATCTATCCGACTTCATTCAATGGACCGGGTGGCGCTTACGGGATGAGTCCTGCCGTTCCAATCCATGGAAGCCGAAGCCGAAAATTGCACAAGGGAGACCTTGTTTTTGTGGATGTGGGTTGCGGTGTGGATGGTTATCATACGGATAAGACGATGACCTATGTATTCGGCAAATCACTACCTGAAGAAGCGATAAAAATCCATTTGCAGTGTGTGGATATTCAAAACAGGATCGCTTCGATGTTGAAACCGGGTGCGATTCCTTCCGTGATTTACAATGAAATTCTGGACGGATTAGATCCGGCATTTCTTGAAAACTTTATGGGATTCGGCGCTCGCAAGGTTAAGTTCCTCGGTCATGGCATCGGGTTGACGATCGATGAATTGCCTGTGATTGCCAATGGTTTCGATGAACCCATACTAGACGGAATGGTCTTTGCCGTTGAACCAAAGAAGGGAATTCCTAAAATCGGAATGGTCGGTATCGAAAATACGTATATCGTTACGCCAAATGGTGGACGTAACATCACGGGAAATCATCCGGGGTTGCTGGAGGTGTGGTAAATTGGAATTCCAAATAAAAAGCGACTGATTCTTCGTAAAGAACAGCCGCTTATCTATTTGCGATCAAAGAATTTCTGCTTAGTTCTTCTTTTTCTTCATCATAAAATAACCACCTGCACCAACTAACACTACTGCACCAATCACCAAAACATAGGTAGTTGTTGAGTTTTTAGGAGCCTCTTCAGTAGCTGCTGCATCGTAAAATACAGGTTTAGCTGCTTTGTCGGCATTCACCGAATCTTTTGTTGCAGATGGCTGATCCTGCGCAACTGCCAAACTTAAACCACTCAGGAACAACATTCCTGCCATCGAAATCATTAAAATTGTTTTTTTCATTTTTCAAATATTAAAATCTATTATTTATACGTATTTGCTAATTCATCATATTTCCTGGCCACTTCGGGATCCGACTTCCGGTACGAATCTGCTATGGCCCGGATGGCTGGCTGATATTGTGGATTCAGCGTTAAGCAGGTTTTTAACAGACTTCTTGCCTTAACGATATCTTTATCAAGCAGTAACTTCGACAATCCGATATAGGCTTCGTAATATTTACGGTTGCAACTGATCAATGTTTCGTAGTACCTGATCGCCTCCACGGAATTATTTTGACTGACAGCGATATTCCCAAGGTACATTAAAACAGGCTCATAACCGGGATTGATTTTCAACGCTGCATGAAGCATTGTCTTTGCACTGTCAATTTTCCCCTCCCTTACGAGTGCCGCGGCAAAATTATAAAAGATTAATTCATCCTGTGTATTAATTTTCGAGGCATCTTCAAAAAATCGGATTGCTTCTGCGTTATCCCCCTTTTTTAAAGCCTCATATCCTTGAAGATCGAGTTTTGTCTCGCGCTTCAATACAGCACATATGGGAACTTCATCGGCATAAATCACATGAATGGCATTCTTTGGAGGCCATGTTTTGTCCTTGATATGATTCACCGGGATGTAGCTGTTGGCAACAACCATGTAGTCCCAATCGCGCTGACTTCTTTCGTCGTACTGGCAATAGAAAGTTGCGATATTGGGATGATTGCGAAAGTACCAGGCAACCGAGAAATTGGTGGCGATTTTGATCGAATCGTTTGGATTATTTTTTTCCAAATGCTTTGCAAGCCATTCTGAACCTTCACGAATCGAGTGATAGTAGTAATCGGTTTCATAATTTCCGTAAGCACCGTTGAGACCACCTACCAATTGATTGTAATAGAGATAGTAATAGGGGTGGTTCCGTACCATAAATTTGGCCGGATGAATCGCTAACACCAACATTATAAGAACTGCCGCTATAACAAAGTATTTGCTTTTCAGATATTTGAACAACGTAGCGAATCCGATGGCTGCCAACAGGATAATTGATGGATAGATAAACAGGAAATGGCGCCACGATCCGTAAAGATTCGATTTTTCGTAGATCACAAAGACGACCGGAAACAGAATTGAAAAGATCAGGAATCCATATTTAGGAAGGTTATCCGTGTTGATGATCCTTTTCGATAAAACAACAAACGAAGCAAGCCCGGCAAAAATGATCAGCGGAATTGTGATGGCCATGTATTTGGGCAAATAATACCACGGCATAAAATCGGACCATTCAATCTTCCCTTCGAAAAGTTGCTTCAGCGTGGTTGGAAATTGGGTCATCACTTCGTATGATTTCCAGACATTTAGGATGGGATTCAGCTGGGCGTAAGGCCATAACAGGATGCTAAAAAACCAAGCAGCTGCAGAAATCAGAAAAATGTATATCAGTTTCTTTCGAAATAACAGTGGTTCAAATTGATGGGAATATAGGTATTTATGGATGTAAAACAGGAAGAAAAAGAAGAAAAGATAGCAGATCAGCAGCAAACCTCCGGGCCTTATACTGATTGAAAAGGCGATACTGGCGGTTAGCAGGATTGCATCGGAAATCTTCGTCTTATTGTTATTAAAGAGCATCTTCTGGGTAAAGAAGATGGCTGCGATATAACTCAACGCAAATGGGATATCCTTCAGATTGTTTTGTGCGTGGCCCATGAAGGTGGGAGAGAGGGCGAACAACAAAATCACGATAATTCCGGCTCCATAACCGGCGAGCCAAACAGCAAAGAACGCTGTGACGATCACCGTAAGCCAGCCAACCAACGAGCACGAGAGATGCCGGAAGAGGAACAGATCATCGATGTTGAACCACCTGACAAGAATGGTGGTCAGATTGTCGAAGGACTGACCATAGTATTTGAGGTGTGTTACGGGTGTATTGAGTGCGGTGGTATCTTTTCCATGGGATGCAAAATAATCGTATACATAAACCGATTGATTGTAATGGAGATACTCATCGCCCGATATTCCGCCATCAACGCCACTTTTTAGCATTAAAAGAAGCAGCAGTGCGGCAATACTGTAGAAGATATATTTTAAATGTTTGTTCGTCATTATTTTGCGGAATTCCCATCGTAGAATTTCTTAACGAAATAGATCGGCCTGTTTTGGGATTCCTTATAAATCCGGTATACATACTCACCCACAACGCCCAATGAAACTAGTTGGATCGATCCCAGGAAATAGATACTGAGCAACGTGGAGGACCAGCCGATCACGGCAAATCCAAGGGTTTTGGCAATCAGCACGTAAATTCCGGCGCACATAAACACGAAAGTACCAATCAGTCCGAGGTATAAGCAGAACTTGATTGGAAATCTTGAGAAGGAAAATATGGCATCGGAAGCCAGAATAAACAGCTTTGTGAGGCTCATTTTTGGTTGTCCTTCCGAACGTTCATCCCTTACAAAGTCGACAGATCCTTGTTTGAAACCGATGAAGGAGCGGAGTCCGGGCAAATAGCGGACTTTCTCCGTCATACTCAAAAGTGCCTTAACCGCTTCGCGTTTCATCATCGAAAAATTGCCCGTATTTTCCATGTTTTGGATGACGGCAATGTTCCGGAACAAAAGATGGAAGAGAAATGTATAGAAATTACGGCTGCTTTTCCCTTTTCGACCGGTTCGTGTTCCGCTGATTACATCGTAATCTTCTTCGGTGATTTTGCGGTACATTTCCCGGAATAGTTCTGGTGGGTCCTGCAAATCGCCATCCATCATTCCTACGATTTCACCAGAGGCATGTTCCAGACCCGCGGTAAATGCTGCCTGGTGTCCGAAATTTTTGGAGAGTGATAACACTTTGATCCTGTAGTTATTGCCTTGCCATTTAAGGAGACTGGTAAGACTTCGGTCTTCACTGCCATCATCCACTACAATGATCTCGTAATCCGATGTAAATGCATCCAGCGCCGACACCGTCCGGTTCAGGAGATCGTCGATCAGGCCTTCTTCATTGTATACAGGAATTACGATTGAGAGCATAGCGTTGATGTTTTATAGCGGCAAACAAACCGGCTATCACTTGTAAATTTACAATAAATCTTTTAAACGAGGTGTTCTTTGTAAACGGAAGCCCACGGCTCTCTCATTTTTCTTGCCAGCATTCCGTTGGCTAAATCGTTGTTAATGAATTTTTCCGCAACGGGATCCCAGTCGAGGTCTTGCTGTAGTTTCATCGCGATGTTGCCAAGGTGTGACATTGTGATGGAGCGGTGTCCGATCTCGGCGGGGGCAATCGTTTCTTTTCGGGAAATCACACAGTCGATAAAGTTTCGGAAGTGGTTGTCACTTTTGTACAAGTGGATTTCGGAAGGTGCGATCACGGTATCTTTAAGATTTTCAGGGAAAACCTGGTGATTTCCACGGTTAGCAGTAGCCCATCCCTCTGTTCCGCGAAAGGTAACCCCGCCTTTCACTTTATTCGAAATGATCAGTTTAACGCCATTGGCATAGACACATTCGAAATAGAATTCTGTGGCCGTATTCCAAATAGGATGAACAGCCCACTCGGCTTTTGCATTTTGAATTTTTACCGGACCTGTATATTCGGTTCCCATTCCCCACTGGGCAATATCCGGGTGATGTCCACCCCAGTCGGTTACCTGTCCTCCCGAATAATCGAGCACCCAGCGGAAGTTGACATGCGTACGGGCCGGACAATAGGGCGCATCGGGGGCTGGTCCAAGCCATGTGTTATAGTCGAATCCTTCAGGAACCGGAATTGTATCAGTAAGATGACCAGTTTTTCCATAGTCAGGGGTTCCTGATGGAAGGCCGCATTCAACGGTTTGTAGTTTTCCGATTCTGCCATTTCTTACGAGCTCGCAAACACGCCTGAAGTTCTCATCGGAGCGTTGTTGACTGCCGGTCTGAAAAATGACGCCGTATTTCTTCGTCGCATTGGCCATGGCTCTTCCTTCAGGAATCGTTAATGCGAGGGGTTTCTGACAATAGATATCTTTACCCGCTTTTGCAGCCATCAGCACCGGAATTGAATGCCAATGATCTGGGATCACCACTTCTACAGCATCAATGTCTTTTCGTGCAATAACTTCTCTGAAATCTTCGAATCCGAGGCAGCCCGTGTATTTTTTGCCGGTTAATTCTGTATAGAATCCGTTAACCAGATTGATTCCAACATCCCTTCCTCCCAATTTTCCGTCCCAGTATCCGGTGCTTTGTTTGTTTACATCGCAAATTGCCGTGATCTGAACCCGCTTGTCCGTTACAAAATCGCGAATGTCATTCATTGCCTGGTTTCCGGAACCGATAAATGCCAGATTGATCCGGTCGGAGGGGGCAACATTTCCGTTTTTGCCACGGGCACAAGCTGAAATAATCGTCGGTACGGCAATGACTCCTGCCGCAACTGTGGAAGAAAGTTTAATAAAACCTCGTCTGTTAAGATCTTTCATTGCATTGGGATTTAATTCGTATTGTTTGGCAGGGAGTTTGCCTTATTTGGGAAGTTGTATTATTAGGGACGCTGCTCATGCAACATCCCTAATATTGAATCTATTATTTGGCTGGCTGAAGTCGTGCCAACGCAAATTCAGCAGCATCTTTTAACTGCTCATTTTTAGCGAGTTCTTTAATCGAAGGGATACAAAGATCGGAGCCCATCCAGCTTAGTTCGCGAAGAATTAATTTTTTAGCATCGTCGGTTGTTTCTTTGCTATCGAGCACTTTGATCAACAACTTCTCGAACCGCTGAAAATCTTCAGGAGTCTTTGCTTCGTTGCGGATACGACTTTGTAAATCAACAAAATACTTTGTGCTTTTGGAGATATCGTATTTTCCAATCTTTGCAAGGTCTTCCTCGAGTGTCAGTTCTTTAAAATCTGTTCTCAAAGAGGCCGCTCCAACATTTGGAAAATCACATGGGATTTTTTGCGTCACTTTTCCCGATGCAGCCCATTCAGCGCCACGCTGGAAAGTAACGATAAATCCAACACACTGCATTGCCGGACCTCCTCCATCATCGGCATGACCAAGAGCTGTATGAAAAATCCGACCTTTTCCGTAACTGATAGTCATCAACATGGGTTCGTCGCGTCCTGTGCCGCCACCGGTAGTATCAGCATAAGCAGTCGCCAGAATCTCCATATTTTTGCCCGGACCGCGTAACTGACTGTAAAGTTCGTCGTTACCGTGTATCCAGCGCAATGGTAAGCCTTTGGTAATGGGATGTTCCGTGTTGCGCATTTTCACTTCGAACTCATGACGTTTCGCATGCGATCCGCCACGTCCGGCTGTTGTGTCGATAATCATAGAGTCCTTTTTGTAGTAGATATAAGGCCCATCTTTTTCTGTACGGTCTCCCCAACCGCCCAATCCTGCCATCAGGTTAAACTCCTTCCATTCGGGGAAAGAGTTATTTGCCGCATGATATAAAACGACACCTCCACCATTGTTCACATAGTCAACAAAGGCTGCTTTGGTTTTGTCGGACCAGGAATCGCCGTTATAGTCGATAACGACTACGTTGTATTTCGAAAAATCAGGATTAAACTTGCTCATGTCTCCCCCTTTTACGGGAGTTTTGACAATTTCGGCAGTGAACAAACCGGTTTGTTCGAGCAGTTGCTTTAAGACTGGTGAACTGGCTTCCCATTTATGGTTATTTTGTCCTGTGACAATTAATGCCTTGTAATCAGCGCTTTTCTGGTTTGCACCTTGCTGGCAAGAATTAAGAATGGCTAAAAGTCCGGCACAAACTAATATTAACAGATATTGCTTCTTCATTTTGATTTCAGATTAAATAGTTGGTAAGCTCCAGGGTTGACGGTAAGGGCGACTCAATAAACGACTTGCCATCGGATTTCCGATGATCTCCTGTTTTTCGGGATCCCACTGAATTTTCTGCCCGGTTGTCATCGCGATTTCGCCCAGTAAAGCTACTGAAATAGCACGATAGGCAACTTCAATTGGTGCGATGGTTTCCTTTCGGGAACGGACGCAATCGATAAAGTTTTGCCAATGGTTTTCACTTTTATAGATCTGTATCTCATTAGCACCAATTACTTCCTGAAGAATTTTTGGATCGGAAGCTTCCAGCCTTCCACGGTCAACATTAATCCACCCTTTTTCACCATACCAGGTGGCACCTCCTCCATGAACCAGCCTTGAACTATTGGCTACCCTCATTTCGATACCATTGGCATATTTGCACAGAAAATCATATTCAACAGGAACGTTATAAATGCCATCCCTTGGATAAACACCTACTCCCGAAATCTCAACCGGACCTGTCCTTTCAAGTTCTGCACCCCAGTTGGCAATATCAATATGATGTCCGGCCCAGTCAGTAAGCTGTCCACCTGAATAATCGAGAATCCAACGCCAGTTCCAATGACTTACGCCCCGGTAGGGAACTTTAAGTGCTGGTCCGAGCCACATCTCCCAGTTAAGTTCTGCAGGTACTTCTATAGCAGGTGGAGTTCCGATGCCTTTGCTTCCATCGGGTAATCCAACTTCAATAGTTTTTATTTTTCCTATACGGCCATTTCTAACCAACTCGACTGCATGATGGAAATTGGGCTGAGAACGTTGCCAGCTTCCTGTTTGCCAGATAATGTTGTTCTTTTTAACCGCACTCACGATTGTCTGACCATCCTTAATTGTACGACAGATTGGTTTTTCTCCATATACATCCAGTTTTTTATTAGCTGCTGCACTGTAAATTATGCCATGCCAGTGATCCGGCAGTGCAATAGATACGGCATCCAGTTTCTCTTTTTCAAGAAATTCGCGATAATCACCATAGACACGGCAATCTTTGTTTTTGTTGGCCTCGTCGGCGTAGCCTTTGGCTTTGGCTGAATGATTCGTGTCAACATCACAAACAGCGACAAACTGCACCTGATTCTTTAACGCTAAAAAATCTCTCAGGTTGCTGGTTCCCTGTGAACCAGTTCCGATAGCTCCCATAACAATCCTGTCGCTGGGTGGAAGTTTACCCCCCATTCCCAAAGCAGTTGAAGGGATGATCTGTGGGAGGATCAATGCGCCGGTTGCTACGGTAGCAGATCGTTTCAGAAAATCTCTTCTGGTAGATTTGTCAAACATCACGATTAATTTTAGTTGTTAATATTAGTGGTTGATATTTATACGTTTACGGGTGTTCCCGGAATTGGAGTTTCAAAAACCATGTCAACAGGGCCAAATTCTATTTTGGTCGGACCCAAGTCCATATCCGATTTCATAATGGCATCCCAGGTTACCTGCTGTCCGGTATAAGCGGCTGTGCGTCCCATGATCGCGGTAAGTGTTGACAAAGCTGTCCGTTCCGCTTCATTTACATATTTGCCGGTTCTGATCGCATATACAAGGTGCATATGTTCCTGTACATAGGCCGGAATTTTCAGCTGGTTCATCGGATTGCCATTCTCGTCCTTCGGATATTCGAACTGCCACTTCACGGTTCCATCGAGGTTCCAGATCGTATTAACGCAATTGGTATATCCTTCTGTTCCATTGATGATTTCACCCGTTCCATTGGCGCAGCTATCGACCTGGCGGCACATGCTATGTGAGCTCACGCCATTGCCGTAATCGAAATCGATGCTGAAAAAGTCGTATTGATCGCCGGTTACTCTGCGTGCCCGACCGCCGTAACCAACTGCCTTTTCGGGGTATTTACCCATGAACCAATTGATAACGTCGATGTTGTGAACATGTGTGTCGAGAATATGGTCGCCACAGAGCCAGCAAAAGTTGTTCCAGTTGCGGATCATATACTCCATATCATTCCATCCCTCTTCACGTGTGCGGAACCAAACGTGCTCCTGGTTCCAGAAGGCTTTGGCTGAAGTTAATTTGCCGATGGCGCCATTGGCCACCTGTTTATAGGTTTCGATGTAATCTTCCTGGTGACGCCGTTGCGTACCTGTCACAACACAAAGTCCGAGGGCTTCTGCTTTTTTAGCGGTGGCGATCATTAACCGTGCACCGACTGGATCGACACAAACCGGTTTTTCGAGGAAAACGTGTTTTTTATTGGTAACAGCTTCAAGGAAATGTTCAGGGCGAAACTGAGGCGGAGTAGCCAGGATAACAACGTCAATTTCAGGAATTGCCATCAGTTTTTTGTAAGCATCAAAACCTGTAAAACAGTTTTCTGCCGGAATCGGCATTTTGAAGCCTGCAAACCGCTCCCGACAACCATCGACCTTATCCTGAAATACATCGGCGAGTGCAATGATTTCAAGGTCTGGACCCGCACTGATAAAATTAATTGCGGCTCCGGTCCCACGGTTTCCACAACCAACAAGACCTGCACGAAGCTTCCGCCCTTTTGGCGCTCCTTTAAGAATTGGGGGAAGTCCCAATGCTTCATTGGTAATCTCTTTTTTACAGGATGAAAAGATAGCCCCGGCACCGGCAACCGTAATTCCTGCCAGTACACCGACTCCTAAAAATTTCCTTCTGTTGATATTTTTTGACTCGTTTTTCATCGTATTATTCTTAAATCTTTCATTGTACACTATCTGCCTCACACACAACCCTGAATCCGTTATCGATACAGTCGGAATACCACCAGACACTCTTGGGCATTTGAGGGTCAGTAACCAGCCATGCCTTTGTTTTGGTGAAATCTCTTGCAGCGCTTCTCACATCTTTGGCGTCGCTCTTAAACGAACCACCTCTGATTACATGCTCCTGGCCGGACTGAGGACCGATCGGATTTATTATTTCTCTTCTTCTTTTACTGTAAGTGTCAGGAGCATAATAATCTGAACAAAATTCGGCAACATTTCCGGCCATGTTCTTCAATCCAAAAGGATTTTCCTTCATTTCCAAAGGATCTTTGGTTTTTGAAAAACTGTTTTCAGTGTAGACAATATAGGAACTGATTGTCGTCGTATCGCGGCCGAAAATTTTCTTGAAGATTCCTTTTGATGTGAATTGTTTAGGATCTCCCTTAAAGAAATAAGGGGTCGTTGTATTCCCACGGCAGGCATATTCCCATTCGGCTTCGGTTGGCAAACGGTATTTTTTACCGGTGACTTTCGTTAACCATTGACAATAAGTGTTCGCAGCACGCCATGACATCGTGATGGCCGGTTTTGATCCTTTTCCCCAACCCTGGTCAGGCGCACCCCATGGCGGAGTAGGACCTGTAATAGCATCAACATTCTTATTTTTAATAACTTGTCCTTCTGTTCTTCCTTGTGATCCTGTTGCCTGGAAAAAGGCGAGGTATTCATTCCATGAAACTTCAACTTTACCCATCCAGAATTTCGAAAGTTTCACCTTTCGGACCGGACCTTCATCGGGTTTGCGAAGTTGTTCATCATCCGAACTTCCCATATTAAAGGTTCCTTCAGGTATTGCAACCATGTCGAAAGCAACGGTGGTACCAGGGATTTTCTCGGTGAAATTTGCAAATTTGTCCACTTTGGTTGCGGCTGTAAATAATTCCTTGCTTGCTGCGGCATCGACTCCAAAGTTTGTATTGTGTTCGTGTTTCACATTTTTGTCGAAGTGACCAACATTCAGATGGCAATTGATGCAATTGGGTTTTGGATCCTCTTTGGTATTTATATATGCCAGGTGGGCATTACTTCCATTCACAGAGAGCGTTACCGGAAAAAGATTCTGGTGGCATTTAATGCATGATGCCTCGTATGTAAAACCTTTTGCATTTTCAAGCATTTTTTTGGCTTCCCAATTGATCTTAGCGCTGTCCTTGAATAATTTGCCATAAACATCTTTTGCCCCATGCTTCACTTTTGCAAGCAGGTAACCTTCACCCTGGGGTGGCAAATGGCACTCAACACAATGTATAGTGACACCGGTTCTGTTATTGTGGTGCGATGACAACTTCCAGGTCTCTTCAGCCCAGGGATGAACGTGGCACGACATGCAATATTTATCGGTGGAAGTGTATGAGGATACCGTATTTAGGGTCGCGAGAATGGCCAGGCCGAGCAAAGCTCCGAATGTCATTATCCAGATTTTGGACTTAGACCTGTTCTTTGCCCGATTAATAAAATCTTTAATATTCATGTTTTAAAATGGTTCAATGCGAAAACGTAACTTATTTATTCATAAACGTAATCATGTAATCCAGATGGGATTAACTCATTATAATCTTCGGAACAAATCAGTTTTGAAATACTGGGTGCAGTACATTAGTGGCAAAATTGAATATGAGGTCAGGTGATTTTGTAATATGACCTAAATCGATTTAGCAAAAAATAAAATCAAATCCTTAACGAATATCTCTGCCAACGTTATTTGATTCTGAGATAGATTTTAAATTGAAATTGCACAATCTACCATAGAGATGCATCTGTTCTGATCCGTTCTGCAAACATAGTTCGTTTTTTTATACGCAAAATGAAATGATTTCATGTTTTACAACATCAAATTAATGTGCAAGTAACCAATTTTCGGCTGCATCCATTTCTACTTCGAGCGGAACGGCCAGTTTCACGGCGTTTTCCATTTCGTATTTCACCACCTTTTTTACCTCCTCAAGTTCAGTTTTCAAGACATCAA